>Ga0315899_10000067_pt1 | contig 137374 bp, 115 predicted proteins | sample LakEriMetagenome_2_FD_203518 | JGI IMG/M metagenome (GOLD analysis project Ga0315899, IMG submission 203518) | Freshwater fungal communities from buoy surface, Lake Erie, Ohio, United States - Buoy 4 MA112 | ecosystem: Environmental > Aquatic > Freshwater > Lake | place: USA: Lake Erie, Ohio... | reverse complement strand
TTTGGCATCGGCGATTCCTCGAAGAAGGTAGCGAAATACCTCTTATAGAAATCAACCGATCCATCCTTGTCCAATTGGCCCCTTTTGAAAGCGCCCTCACCTGGCCCCTTTTAGGCGCCCGCTGACATCAGCGCAGCGGTACTCAGTGCAACGGTACTCGTACTCGATGGCTGTTTGAACTGCTGCGATACCGAAGGTTGATCGAAGCGGTTCACGGTAATTTGCAGACTAATGGGCTGAATCGCTGTGCTAGACCGCTTCGAGTACGAGTACGAGTACAGTTTCATTGAGTACGAGTACGATAAAAACCAGTAGCATACACTCCTAGCCACAATAATTCCTGAAGAACAATAGTGGGTAAAAACTAGCTTCGAGCATCGCATCGGATTTCCTCCTACTCGTACTCAGCAAAGTGGTACTCAGTGCAACGGTACTCGTAATCGATGGCTGTTTGAACTGCTGCGATGCCGCTTCGAGTACGAGTACGAACTTACGTTTCACCCACGATAATTCCTTTAGCACCAAAAATAGTTTAGGACATCGGTACGCACCAAAACGCCCTACTTACGATTTTCGACAATAGCCCTCGCTGTTGGTTTCGTTTTTTGACCTCGTCAGCTAACTGGCTCGTGACTCGCTCAAGTAGCGGGTCGACCTCGTAATCTCTATCTTCGATGACGATCGCATCGCCATTGCTGATTTCTACGACGACTCTGCATGCCTTGTCCTTCCCACCCAAGAGCGGTCCGTTGTTATCGATGATATGCAAGCTCGCTCTTTCTACGGGTTGATGGAGTGACTCGAGAGCCTCTTGTATTCGCTTCCTGGTCATCAGCATCGTTTTGGGTGGGACAACTACGCCTGAGCTTTGGATATTGGTGGTCATCTTGGATCTTTTGTTTGGCTAGGAAGACTTCTTTTGCCACCTTTGCGTTTTTCGTGGTGGCGTTGGGTACGTCGTTCGATGGACGCTTCGAGCCGATCCATAACTCGATGGATCAACACGCCTAATTTCGAATCCTTGTCTTCGATGACTAAGCTTTGTTTGTTACGCCATCGGACCACCAATTTCGCTTGTTTGTCCAGACCCTTGCGATCCGGTCCATTGATATCCTCGATCTTGAGGTTGATCTCGTGAACCTTATCTCTCAGTTTCGCGATTGCTTGATCGAGCCTTTGCTCAATGTAACTACGCAATTGAGCACCCAGTGGGACTTCATCGCAACGCAGATTCAAATGACTCATAGTGCATGGCTCCTGTTCGAGGTGTGCTTGTTAGACAACCTAACTGTAGGAGCAAATTCGCTTCTGAAAATCGAATTTATCCGCTTATTTGGTTTGATTAAATTAAAGCGTTTTTGACCGCTTGTGGGCCGATCATCTAGTTAGGGGCCGGTAGATCTCGCTTGGTAAATCTCCAAAAGGCGACACTATAGGCTACGATGCCTAGAAGCATCAAAATGCTGACATAGCCCATACTTCCTATGTTTTCTTGCCAGTTTTTGGCATGCTCGGTATTGCTCAGATACCATTGCCTCTCAGGATGGTTGTGGATTTGTTGGATCATCCAGGCGGGTTGATATGCTGAAAGAAAAGTAAAGGGTTTGAAGACCGCCATCGAGGGTGTGGATTTGGACAAAATAAACAACAGTAAGCTCAGCACGTAGATGCTGATAACGATCCCTATCGATCGCCATCGATACTGATCGAAACTGCTGGCCATGACCCCTAGGCCCAAGACTGCAAACCCTAGTGAAAAGAGATTCAGCGTGGCCGCGATGAATTCTTTAGGTTGTACGAGTTGACTCAGTGGGACATTCTGCATTTGTTTTGGGGTGAATGGATTTTTGATCGTCCATTCCAGCCAAGGTAGTGTCAGTTTCGAATTCGAAGCTACCGGTGTTGAGTTGGTATGGATACCTAGGTAGACCCCAGCGTAAATCAGAAGACACAGCAATCCCAAGCCAACGATAGTTACCAAGGCATGGCTCGATAAAACCTTCCATCGCTGTATGGGTTGGGCTAAGAGCATTTCCATGGTGCCTCGGTTCAGCTCCCCGCTTACCACATCGGTTCCTCTGGCGATACACCAAGTCAGTACACACAGCAGGACAACGGGCTCGTCATACGTGATGCCGATGATCCCGTGGTAGGTTAAAAACTGCTCTAAGGGTACCGGTGCAAATTTTTCGAACGCTTTGAATTGCTCGATCAATGGAGCAAAACCTGTTAGCTCGAATTGGCTTACCGTCCATATCCTTACCCAAGGGAAAAAGAAGAGGACTAAGGCCAGGGCGCACCAGAGCAAGATCGATTCGTGGAGGTACTTCTTTACGAGAATGCGAAACATGTCCTAGCAAGCCCACTTTCTGAAGGCTTGTGCGTAAACCTCTACGGCTCTTTGCAGTTGTTCTATGGCTACCCATTCATCCTTTCGGTGAGCTTGTTCGATGCTTCCGGGTCCGCACACCACCAATTTCGGGAGTCTTTGCAAAACTGCTCCATCGGTGCCGTAGCATACGGTTTTGGATTGGGTTTGTCCTGTGATGGCCAGTAGCTGCTCGATCCATGGCGATTTTGGATCGACACTCCAATGAGCCTTCTGCCCCTTATCAATCCATTCGAGTTTGTGGTTGCTTTGTATTATGCGCAATGCTCTTTGGATCAAGCTTGTGTCTACCTTGGGCATGGTTCTAAAGAATATCTGAGCCTCGGCTAGGGAAGTCGTCACATTGATGGCCATGGGTTCGTTCCGAATGACCATATTGAGTGTTACCGTAGGTGGATCGAATTCTTGGTTTCTGTATTGTTCTTGGATATCGGTTTGTTTCTTCAAGTCGAGGAGTTCTTGAAGTGCCGGTATCAGCGCATCGTTAGCGTTGATCCCCTTGCCCGTGCTCGTGTGAGCGCTTTGACCGTTGGATCGTAGAGTCACTCCATAGGTACCCTTATGAGCATGAACCACTTGCATTTCCGTTGGCTCACCGATGATTCCTGTGACATCCCTTAGGATCATTTCTTCCCATAACTTCGACCGTTTATCGACTTGCTGGGCTCCTTCCATTCCTATCTCTTCATCGGCTGTGATGACAAAATAGATAGGCTTGGTTTGCTCGTTGGGGTCTATCCTCGAGGCGGCTTGGATTGCGCAGCATAAGGAACCTTTCATGTCGCAAGTTCCTCTTCCATAGAGTTTGCCTGCTTGCTCGACTGCTTCAAAGGGTCCGTTAAAGCCTGTGTACCAATCGTCCACGGGAACCACATCGGTGTGTGCTAGGTAGGCTGCTCCCCCTTTTTCTTTTGGTTGACCTTTGGGGTTTCGCACTGCGACTAGACTGGCTTTATCGACCCCAGCTTGGTCTTTGTACTCGATCCATTCGAGGTTAAAAGCAAGTGATTCGAGCCAGTCGGCTACCTTCTGGGTTATTGGCACATTGCTGTTCGTGCTTACCGAATTTTCTGCTACAAGGTTGCCAACGAGTGTTTCTATACGGGCTTTCCCTATCCTTGCTCGATCCATACGCTCTTTGCTGTCCTATTTGGTTGCTTGTGTGCTAAAATAGCCGGTTACCATAGGGCTTTTCGACCCTAATTGCTCGCTAGCCATCGAGGTGCTTCATGACGGTTTTGGATCTCAAAAGTGTAACTTCCCTTATTCTAGGGGGTGGTCGAGGTACGCGTCTTTACCCTTTGACGAAAATTCGAGCCAAACCTGCTGTTCCTTTGGCCTCGAAGTATCGGCTTATCGATATTCCCATAAGCAATTGCCTCCACAGCGGCATCAACAAAATTTATGTCGTTACGCAGTTTTTGAGCGTTTCGCTTCACCAACATATTCGTCAAACCTACCGTTTTGACAATTTTTCCGGTGGTTTTGTCGAGTTGCTTGCGGCCCAGCAGACGATGGAAAGCGACGCTGCTTGGTTCGAGGGTACCGCCGATGCCGTTCGAAAAAACCTTGTGTATTTCGATGATCCTAGTTGCAAGTACGTTTTGATTTTGAGTGGTGACCAGCTTTATCGCATGGACTACCGACAAATGCTTCGTACTCACATCGAATCCAATGCGGACGTTACGATCGCTGCGATCCCTGTTGCTCGAAGTGCTGCGAGTGCTTTGGGTGTGATGCGTTGCGATGAGTCGGGTCGCGTCGTAGGTTTCCTTGAGAAGCCTAAGACGGCGGATGAAATCGATATGGTCAGCATGTCTTCGGCTTGGATTGATGCTCGCGGGATCGCCTCGAAGGGTCGCGACTGTCTAGCTAGTATGGGCCTGTATATCTTCAACAAGGAACTTCTATTCGATGTCCTGAACAAAACCAATTACAGCGATTTTGGAAAAGAGGTTTTCCCAGCCGCCATCCGTTCTCGAAAGGTTCAAGTACATCTTTTTGATGATTACTGGGAAGACATCGGTACGATCAAGGCTTTCTACGAAGCCAATCTATCTTTGGCCAAACCGAATCCACCTTTTGATTTGTTTTCTGCCGAGAATCCTGTCTACACTAGGCCCCGTTTTTTGCCTCCGACTGTCATCGAAGGGGCCTCGATCACTTCGTCGCTCGTAGCCGATGGTTGCAGGATTGGTAAAGGTTCCGTCATCGAAAACAGCGTCATCGGTCTACGCTGCGTTATCGGTGACGGAGTCACGATTCGTAACTCCATCATCATGGGCGCTGACTACATGGAGACTGACACCGACGTAGCTAGGTTAGCTAAAGAAGGAAAGCCTAGGGTAGGGATAGGCTCTGGAAGCCTTATCGAAGGAGCGATCTTGGACAAAAACTCGCGAATAGGTCGCCATGTACAAGTATCCAACACGTTGGGCCTCACAGACTCGGATGCTTATGACCCATGCTGCATACGCGATGGGATCTGCATTGTAACCAAAGACGGGGTGCTAGGCGATGGTTGGTCCCTTGGCTCGAAGAAGTAAGCTCGAGCTATCTAGAAGGTAGATATAAAAATCTTGTTGTAGTAGAAGAGAGACAAAAAGACTGTTCAAAAAAGGCAAAAGACCAAGGAAAAACAAAGGTTTTCGAGGGGTACGCTATGTGGAAAACATGTAAGAGGAGCGTAAGTAGGCTGCCAAATAACGTAGGGAAAAAGGAAGCAAACTGACAGGCAAAAAGAGATGTTCAAAAGTCCACTAGGGAAAGAAAAACAAGAATCAAGCAAACAACAAGTTATCCACGCTGTAGCCTTCGACATGGATGGACTACTGCTCAACACAGAAGACCTCTACGAAGAGGTAACCAAAGAGCTCCTGCAACGAAGAGGTAGGACCTTCAAGGAAGAAGTAAGAATAAAGATGATAGGGTTACCGGCACCGAAAGCCTACCAGGTCCTCATCGAAAGTGAGAGTCTCGAAGAGACCTGGCAAGAGCTGCACGAAGATACCGAGCGGATCTTCGAAGGGATCCTTGAAACGAAGCTACAAACATTGCATGGAGTCGAAGAAACCCTTCAAGCGGTGAAGAACAAAGGATTGCCAAGATGCGTAGCGACTAGCTCCACACGAACGTTCGCTCTAAGAGCCTTAGAAATAGTAGGGGTGCTAGATAAGCTCGATTTTGTACTGACCGCAGAAGAAGTACCCAGGGGTAAACCGTTTCCGGATATCTACCTAGAAGCTGCCAAGAGGATGGGAGTAGAAACGGGAAAAATGCTCGTCCTCGAAGATAGCCAGAACGGTACCAAAGCCGGTGTAACCGCCGGAGCTTATGTAATCAGCGTACCGAATCGACACACTCAAAAAGGGGATTTTCAAGGAGCTCGATGGATAGCTAACAGCCTCCTCGACGAGAAGATCCAAAGCTTACTTTTGTGAGAGGGATAGAGATTAGAAAGTAGAAAGTAGAAAGTAGAACAGGTCTCCAGGCCCGTAAGGAAAAAAAACATGAACACTCAATGGATCCTCGTCAGGCATGCTAAGAGCGATTGGGAGGATACCAACCTCGATGACAAGCAAAGGCCGCTTAGCCCAAGAGGTAAAAAAGCCGCTGTACTTCTAGGGGAAAAGATCCACGATCTTGGACTCAAGCCCGATAGGATTCTATGCTCGACAGCTTTAAGGGCCACGCAAACGCTTCAAGGTATCCTTCAGGTACTGAGCCAATACAGCCAAGTAGCTGTTCCCGAGCTTCTCTATTTTGACGAGTTGTATTTGGCTAGCCCCGAGACAATCACCCAAGTTGTCGCCTCAAATCACGGGGGAAAACAAAAAATCATGTGCATAGGACACAATCCAGGAATCGAGAACTTAGCTACCCTGCTAGCTCAGCAGACACTCCTGATGAAAACGGCCCACATGATCGTCTTTGGCAAAAACACCTCGTGGGGTAATGCTAGCCAAATAGAGAAAGGTTGGGAAATTCAGGGAAATATCAGGGGTGAAGAAGGCTGAAAAAGCTATGGCAGGCGAAAGGGTTTTTCGGCTAAACTCCCCAGACAAACGTAACGCAAACCCTCATTGGAGAAAGCAAGGATGCTGGCCAACCGCAATCAAAGAGCAAAACGACAAAGATTTCTAGCAGCCATTGCCATGATGCTTGCAGGGCATTCCGCAGCAAGTGCCAACGCCCAAGATACCGAAACGTTGGTAGCCACGGGTTTGGGCTATACGCCACAACAGCAAAACGTCGTCTACGACCAAGTCGATCCCAAAGATGCGGCCAAGTGCACGGGTAAGTACGAGACGATCGGCGGAGTCGATGGGCTCATGATTTACGGTCCAGATGGCCGTCTTCTAAGACGATTTGCCGATACCAATGGGGATCGAAATGTGGATCTTTGGAGCTACTACAAAGACGGCATCGAGGTCTACCGAGACGTCGACTCGAACTTCAATGGAACCGCCGATCAGTACCGATGGCTGGGTACTCAAGGAACCCGCTGGGGCTTGGACAAAGACGAGAATGGCAAGATCGATTCATGGAAGAGTATTTCCGCCGAAGAGATCACCTACGAGGTCATCGAAGCGATCAAAAACAAGGATACCAATCGCTACACAAAATTGCTTTTGACACCCGCTGAGCTGGATAGTTTGAAGCTCGGTGAAAAGACCAAGACAAGGTTGCAGGAGAAACTCGAGCGATCGAAACTCGCTTTTAGCGAGTTCATGGAAAGTCAGCGTCTGATCGACGCCCAGGCCTCATGGGCACAGTTTGCAGCCGACAAGCCCGGTGTAATACCCGAAGGGACAGAAGGAGCAGGCCAAGACCTCGTAGCCTATGAAAACGTCATAGCGATCGTCGAAAGCAAGGGGGCCAATCAGCAGTTGCTCGTTGGAACGATCGTTCAAGTCGGAAACAGTTGGCGACTGATCGATGCACCGAAAATGGTCGATGGAACCAGCGTGGGTGATTCAGGATTCTTCTTTCCGTCGATGGCCGTCAACCGAGATATAGCAGCCGCGCCAACCGATTCCGGAATGACAGAAGCCATGCAAGGACTTCTGAGCGATTTGGACAAGGTCGATAGCGCGATGCGAGAAGGCAATGCGACTCCACAGCAATACAAAGAGCGAGGAGTGATACTTCGTAAGCTCATTTCAGCAAGCCAAAACGCAGAGGACATGGGATCCTGGATCCACCAGTATGCCGACTCGGTAAGTTCTGCTGTACAGACGGGTGTCTACCCAGAGGGACTCGAAGAACTAAAAAATCTTGAAGCCAGTTTGGACAAGATTCCTGGTGGCAAAGAGCACAAATCCTATGTCGCTTTCCGAGTCATCTCCTCAGAGTTTATGGCGCAGATGAGTGACCCTAAGGCAAATCATGCATCGGTGCAGGAGAACTACATCGAACAACTCGAATCGTTTGCCGAAGCTTATCCGAAATCACCCGATGCAGCCGAAGCCATGATCCAGATCGGATTGAACGATGAGTTAGGTGGACAGGAGAAGGAAGCGCAGGAGTGGTATCGTAAAGTCGCGACCAACTTCCCAGATACGGACTTTGGAAAGAAAGCTTCTGGAGCAATCGTCAGGTTGAATCTCGAAGGGAAGACCTTGAACCTCCGAGGCAAAACGTTGGACGGTAAAGAGGTACAAACCACAGGCCCGACGATTGTGCATTATTGGGCAACATGGTGTGATCCATGCAAAGCCGATATGGCCGAGTTGCGTAAATTGCAAGCCAAATACGCCAAGCAGAACTTGCAGATCGTCGGCGTGAATCTCGATAACGAAGCAGCGACGGCAGCGAAGTTTCTCAAGGAGAATGCAGGCAAGTATCCATGGGCGCATATTCACGAGCAAGGTGGATTCCAAAGCGACTTAGCGACCAAGCTGGGCGTATTGAGTGTGCCGGTGACGATCCTCATTGACGCCAAGGGGGTGGTTGTCAAGCGAACGGCAGGATTCAGTACGAATCCAGACATGATTCAAGCTGTTGGGAATCTCATGGAGCAAGCACCTGCGGCCAAGCCAAAGCAGGCGGCCAAGCCAACACCCAACAAGAAATAGTTTTCCAGGGGCGATGCCTCCGGCTAGGATGACTATGGCCGTTGGGTGAGGGTCGGAGTGCTCTGGGAACAGCCTCTGCCGTAGGGTGGGTGAAGCGGCATCGCCGCGCAACCCACCATGGCGCATTAGGGACCCTCAATTTGAATGAGATCTTTTCAGCGCTGTGTTTCGCCAAAGGCGATGTTCAACGTAGCCTAGGGCAACGCCCTAGGAAAGCGTATGGCTCGCGACGTTTCCCAGGGGCGATGCCCCTGGCTATGATGATTATGGCCGTTGGCCAATTGGATTGGCCGTCTTTTTCGCCAAAGGCGATGTTCAACGTAGCCTTGGGCAACGCCCTAGGAAAGCGTATGGCTCGCGACGTTTCCCAGGGGCGATGCCCCTGGCTATGATGATTATGGCCGTTGGCCAATTGGATTGGCCGTCTTTTTCGCCAAAGGCGATGTTCAACGTAGCCTTGGGCAACGCCCTAGGAAAGCGTATGGCTCGCGACGTTTCCCAGGGGCGATGCCCCTGGCTATGATGATTATGGCCGTTGGCCAATTGGATATGCCATATTTTTCGCCAAAGGCGATATTCAACGTAGCCTAGGGCAACGCCCAAGAAGGCTTCGTAATCATCGTACCTGGCCATTGGGAACCGGATAACCGAACCCTTGGTTAGCCATCACGGCATTGCCCGGTTGAGTTGCTGGAATTGAATAAGGTGACGGCTGTTCGACGATGCTAAATTCCGCCCAAATCGGATTGTGATCCGAGACCTTCAACGCCTCTTCAATCGGGATCCCAAAGACTGTCGCCATGTCTAAGACTCCCGACCTGCCGACATACTCGTTGGTCGGCCCTCGATCAAACAAAATGTTGTCGTACAACTCCGTCCTTCGTGTGTTGGTCGGCTGGTCGCTAATCACCCATAGAATCCCAGGCACCTTCGCCAAATTCCCGAACTTCGACGGAGCTGCATTCAAATCGCCCATCAGCAAGACATCATCTTCTCTGGCACTCGTCCACTCGTACTCTCGTACTGCATGGAGCACCGTATGCATCACCGGCAACTCCTGCTTGACCTCCCCAGGATCGGTATGAATGTTCATCAGCGAAAATGTAAACGGCGGATAACCAGCAGGGACCCGCGTCGCAAACCTACCAACCAACGGCTCTCGATGCAACAAATCCGCCGTGTCATTGACCGTGTAACTGGCCGCCGGACTCGATAGAATCCTACTCGTATCATAAACGTAACAATACTGCTCCTTCGAGTCGGTTCGCCCAAGCCTCGGGCCTAAGATAAAGTCATACCGACCCCCCTGCGAGTTGACGATCTGTATCAACTGTGGCAAGACCGTCTGATCCGTAGCTCTAACCTCCTGGATCGCCACGACATCAAACAACCTCAAGATCTTCGCGATCCGATCAACCACCACCGGATCCGATACCTTCTTCACTCCAAAAGCTTGGATGTTAAAGCTCGCGATCAAGATCGTTTGCTGAGTCCGACTCGGCACCATCGCTAACTGAGCCCCATCGGCAGGACGCATCGAAGTCATCGCACGACTTCGAGCACCACCATCGGTCTGCGTTGGATAAACCGCACCCCCAGAAACACCTACGGTACTGGAACCACCCTGCTGCCCTGCTCCAAGATCCTCGACCAAGTCACATCCAATAGAACAAACACCCAGCGCAGCGGACACCACCCAGCGGCACTTGATTCCACTTTGACCGGCCCTTTTTATGCCCGACTCGGTGCGCACCTGCGGCACACCACGGTTTCGGAACATCCCTAGCCTCCATGCTTGGGAAACCCTAGAACCATCAATTAAGCTATCGTATAGCTAGATTGTCTTTAGCTACTGCGAACCTTCGGGCACAATCCCAAACCCCCCAGCAAATGAAAATCGACCTGCTCATTACCGAAATCCACACAGGCGGGGCCGAAAGATGCTGCACCCAACTGGCAATCTACCTCAACCAAAAAAAACACTCCGTCCGACTTATCTCCATCGCCCCACCACCCACCTCCCCCGACGAATCCCTCCTGTGGAATTCACTCCAAGAAAACAACATCCAAGTTGAATTTCTAAACGCTAGCAAATCATTCAAGCTTCCTTGGGCGCGAAATAAGCTCCTGCGATTAATCCGCGACAGCAAACCAGACATCGCCCAAACGTTTCTCTGGCATGCAAACCTACTAGGGGCTTGGACCTATCCAAAATTCCAAATTCCCGTGGTCGCTGGTGCTCGTGTCAGCGAACCTAGAGCCTACCGCAATAAGCTTGCTTGGACCTGGCGCCATCGAGTCCAAAAAGTTGTCTGTGTGAGCGATGAAGTCGCCACTTGGTGCTCTGCGCACGAAGGCTTCTCAGCCGACAAGCTTCAAGTGATTCCCAACGGCATCGAACTTCCAAAGACCTGGAAAGATCCTAACAAGTTATCCGACTCGTCGAACACCGAGGAAAAGAGCCTGCTGTTTGTCGGTCGCCTCGAAGAACAAAAAGGGATCGATATCCTTATCCAGAAAGCACCTGCGATCCTTCAATCTCTCCCTGAATTCCAGCTTGTGATCATCGGCCAAGGCTCATGGTGGCCGGTCTTGCAAAAGTGGCTCACCACCAATACGACTCTTGCCGATCGGATCCAAGTATTGGGCCGTCGAAGCGATGTGCTCGATTGGATGCGTCGCGCCTCTTTACTAGTCTTACCAACCCGTTATGAAGGGATGCCTAACGTCGTCCTAGAAGCCATGTCGCTTGGCCTGCCAATCGCATGCACCCGCGTCGAAGGTATCTGGCAACTCTTAGGCGAAACACTCGATGAACAATCCGTAGCCGCTCAAGACTGGGACGCTTGGGAAAACCTCGTCATTGATTTGGCAAAGGACTCCAAGACCCGCCAAAGCCTAGCGATCTCCAATCGCCATCGAGCTGAGAAATACTTTGACCTCGACACCCAGATGCAAAAATATGAACTGCTGTATTTGGAAATCTTAGGTAAGATATCTAAGCCTTCGGAAATCTAATCCCAAATTCGTCCGACTCACTTGGCCGGAGACAACCATCAGTGTCATTTCGAAACATCCTACGCATCGCGATCGCTGCACTCGGTAAAAACAAGATGCGGGCGGGTCTGACGATCCTCGGAGTCGTCATCGGTATCGCCGCCGTGACAGCCATGGTCTCGATCGGAACGAGTGCAAGCGAGCTGGTACAAGGCGAGTTCAAAAATCTTGGCACCAACGTCATCGTTGTCTCACCAGGGAGCAGGCAAGCTCGAGGAGCACGAACCGGCCAAGTCCCGTCGCTGACTGTCGGAGATGTCAACGCGATCTCGAAGGAGTGCCCAAGTGTTCTGGCAGCAAGCCCGATCGTGGGAGCTGTCGGACAAGTCATCAGCGGCAACAACAATTGGCGACCGCGCGACTTGGTCGGTGTTGGTTCTGATTATCTCCTTGTTCGAAACTGGCAAATCGAATCCGGGAGTTTCTTCACCGAAGGGGACATCAACAACGCCAACAAGGTCTGCGTCGTAGGTGCGACTGTCGTTAAGAAACTCTTTCAAACGGCAAACCCCATCGGTCAAACTGTACGCATCAAAAACATCCCCTTCGAAATTGTCGGTGTGCTTGTGAGCAAGGGAGCGAACATCGTCGGTGATGACCAAGACGATGTCGTCTTGATGCCTTTTACGACCGTAAGAAAGCGGCTCCAAGGTTCCAACTTCAACAACGTCGATGTCGCGTTGGCTTCAGCCCGCTCGACCGAACTCATGGGCATCGCTCAGCAAGAAATCGAGTCGTTGATGATGGACCGGCATCGAATCGCGATGGGTCAGCCACCGGACTTCCAAGTTGCCAACACGACTGAAATCGCAAGCGCCTTTGGGATCGTCACCGGTACGCTCACCGCGATGCTCGCCTCGATCGCAGGGATCTCACTGGTCGTCGGCGGGGTAGGTATCATGAACATCATGCTCGTGTCGGTTACCGAGAGAACACGGGAGATCGGTATTCGAATGGCTGTCGGTGCTCGCCCCCAGGACATCCTTATGCAGTTCTTGGTTGAGGCGATGCTCCTGTCGCTTGTCGGCGGAATTATCGGCGTGACCCTCGGTATTGTTGGATCGGTAGGCCTGACCATGGCCATCAACGCGATTTCAAGCGGAAGGGATTGGCCTATCATCGTGAACCATTGGGCCGCTGTGGTGAGTCTGATTTTCTCGGCCTGTGTCGGCATCGGCTTTGGTTTTTACCCAGCATGGCGAGCCAGTCGGCTCGATCCGATCGACGCACTGCGTTATGAGTAGGTCCAAATACCGCCACAGAACCTCTTTTTTCGAGAAATAACCTCAAAAGACAGGGAATTCCTCACGACAATTTTTTAAATATAATCGATGATCTTGCTAGGCTCCGACCCTGGCTCCTTTCCCTCCCAGCTTATCCATTTGTTTTGATCCAAAGAGTGAACGACGAAGACGATTTGATTCAGCGGGCACTCGACGGCCAAAGCTCCGCCTTTGAAACCCTCGTACTCCGCTACCAAGACCGTCTCTACACGGCCATGATCAGCGTCGTCGGGAATGCCGACGAGGCCGAGGATGTCGTGCAGGAATCGTTCATCCAAGCCTACCTTAAGCTCGATACGTTCCAGCGCAACAGCCGATTCTTTACTTGGCTCTATCGAATCGCATTCAATTTCGCGCTGGCTCGTCGCCGCCGTCGCAAGAACCATCAGTCGCTCGACGAATCGCGTGAGAACACGGGTGCAGAGCCGGAGTTCGATGGCGATGGCCCAGACCTTCGGATGAGTCGCAGCGAAGACATCCAACTGGTCCACCGAGCCTTGGCCCTGCTATCGGAAGACCACCGTTCGATCCTGGTCCTTCGTGAGATGGAAGACCTCGCCTATGAAGACATCGCTGAAGTTTTAAAGATTTCGATCGGAACAGTGCGTTCTAGACTCAATCGAGCCCGAGCAGCCCTCAAGCAGCAACTCGAAAAATTTCCCGAGTGGAATCCTGACACTCGATAAGAACTAAAAGCGGAACGGCGCGAGCCGTCCGGTGATATTATTGATTCACCGGCAAAAGGCTGTCTACCAACCAGATATCCTCCTGCACCTTTTATCGAGCGAACGAAACTGCGGCGCAGTAGAGGGTCAGTCCTAAATCGCTTTGCATGAAAGAGCCAAGCCGTATCGAAGGATTCTTGATCCAGTCCCCATACGAACATAGATGATTGACCATGCCGATGTAGCTTTGGTAGGGACACGCCAATACCTGCATCGAATGGGCTACGGAGTATCTCCACTTGGTTCGATACTCTTTGGAAAAACATCTCTTCAGGTAGGGCTCGACGATCTTGGCATTCCAGCGAACTTGTAGTTTTTTCCCCGTCCATAGCGCGATTATTGCTGTTGCGATAATGAGCACCACAGTCATGATTCCAATAAATGCCGCGGTGTTATTCTCGTTGACGAAAGCGATATTCTTGGTGGCTGCTACTAGTGCAATGACCAGGAGCAGAGATGGAATAAAGATGATGACGATGAGCGCCAAGAGCAAGACAAGTAAGAGAAAAACCCCGAATAATTGAACCATCGCCAGACTACCAAAAATGGTCTTCGGAGTGCCTCTATCCATGCGGTCTTTCATGCTCGCGATAAACTGCAGTTGCTGGTTCTGATCGACAGGTTGCTCTTGGGTTGTGAGTCTGGTGGAAACCGCCCACGAGATCCAATGCCAGGCAAATGTCCATTGGATCTGGTCCTCAGGACAATACTTAAACTCCTCCAAAAACTCACGAGGATGGTTGGCGATCTTGACCTGGCAGGCACAAACCTTCTGCGAAGCCTCCATTCCCTCCTCGCAGAAACTAACGATGGCATCGAGAATACTTTTCCCATAGGGGCCTCGTTGCAACTGACCGAGGTGCTGCTCTCGCAGTAACAGGAGTCGGCAATTGATCTCGTGATCGAATTCCATGTGGCTAGGTAAGGCTTCAACACTCTCCTCGACCCACTTCCTTTTGTCGTGCAACCACTCCAAGGGTGCTCGCCACATGACGCGCCGCATCAAGACAACGGTAAACGCTTTTCGATCGTCCGCGATGCGTATACCTAAACATCGCTCACAGGATTCGAGCACCCCTTGGAACGTCTCCCAAGGAACCATCGAACTATAACGATGCCAAAGCGCATCGGTTATCGCATAATAGGATGCTCCGGGCAAAACTTGAGCGAGCCGCAGCAGTAACGCAGAGGCTTCCTCTGGCTTGAGCTGGGCTATTTTGAAATAAGCCTGCAACAGATCGCTCAAGTCTTGCGAGTGAGACTGCTGCGTCAATCCCTCTGCAATCCAGTCTGCGAATCCTTTTGAACCCGACTCGACAACCTCCGACAGGGTCGCAAGGACGTAGTAGTCATATTGAGTTTTGTGGGGTCTGCTGGTCAGTTCGCGGTACCAAGTTTCCGGATCGTTCTCTTGGATCCTTTGATAAGCCGCCGCGCGAGGACTAAGTTCACTGTGTGGATTATCCTGGAGAGTCGAAGCGATGACGACGGAGGGTATTTCCAACGCGGGCGCCTTGGTCTGGTTTTCAACGGATCGCATTGCAGCATCGAGTTGCTCGAAAGCCGCCCGAATTCGTTTGAACTCCTCGGGGAACTTGTCCGGTTTGAATCTTCGGATCAGCACGCTGTAAGCTTGCTTGAGCTGGTCTCTTGTAGCACCCGCAGGCAGTCCAAAGAACGCTCGGGGTGAATGCGGCAAGTGATGCCAAGGTGGTACCTGAGAATCGCTCATGGGCTGGCCTTCGAATTACTTGTATCTCAAGTTGGGCCAAAAACACAGTTCGTCAAACCACTCCGGATCCAATGCATAGATCTCAGGATGCAGCCGCTTAACCCTCTTAGCCTCCTTGCGATAGTTTGGGCCGAACCATTTGGGACTTTGCTGTGAGATCTTTGCCTTGAGGATTGCAATCTCGCGAGCGGTCATCGTTGCCATCAATTGCAGTTTGCCGGCAAGAGAGTCCTTGCCCATCTTCTTTGCAAGTTCCAGAAGCTCCGGGCGGGCACGGTACCACCGCAGAATTCGATCCGCTGCGGCTTTCAACTCTGGGTGGTTCCCAATGTTTGCCTCCCGAAGTTTGGACATCGATTCCTCGGAGTGATCTTGCCAAAAGTTCTTCTTGCAAGCGTCCAAGAGTTGCAGGAACTCGTGAGCCTGCATCTGGTCTGGTTGCGGAACTGGTTCGGTCGCGTCTGGCTCTGAACTTTGTCGAAAAGAACCAAGTTCACCAATGCCTACGGTAGCCCATTGCTCTGGTTCAAGTGTGAGCATCGTTCTTAGAAACTGCTCTTGGCGATCATCGAGCCGTTTGGGTTCAGCCATCTGCCCCCTCATCGAATGAGAAGCCATGGCTGCTGAGCCAAATCTGCAGTTGATTGCGCGTTTGCTCGTAGTAGTTAGGATCGCCGCTACGAAGTCCATTCTCGAAGACATCGAGCATTTCATCGAGTTCCTCTCGAAGGTGAATTGGAAGCTCCCCCAGGATGCGTTCGCAATAACTCAATAGGTATTTGTTTTCCAGAAGATCACGAGGATAAAATTTGACTTTCTGAAGTTTGCGAACGATCTCTTGAACCTGTTTCGGATTCATGTGGGAGTCGGGGTGGGAGATCACCGCTCGGTGCGTTTTCCCAGATTGCGGAATGATGACCTCGACTTCGAGAATACCGCTAGGGTCATAGGAAAATCGCACATCAAAGGCTGCGCCGGCTTTTCCAAGTGGAATTCCATCGACCTTGAGTTCGCCCAGCAGGAGATTATCCTCGGCGCGTCTTCCCTCGCCTTGGTAAACGCGGAGTTGAACCTCGGTTTGGTTCGCAGCGACCGTAGAGAATCGCTTTTCTTTCGATACAGGTATCGTTGTATTGCGATGGATGATAGGTTCAAAGTAGCCTGGAATGAATTCACCCCCAAAGTGTTTGCAGACTTCGATTCCTAGCGTATGCGGGCAGACATCGGTCATCACCATGTCTTCGACGGCCACATTGTCTTCGATCAACGCGGCTTGAACTGCCGCACCCATGGCTACAACCTCGTCCGGGTTGTATTCACAAAGAGGTTTTCGTTTGAGTCTGGATGTTAGGAAATTTTGAAGGCAGTTCATCCGGGTCGCTCCGCCGACCAAGAGAACCTCATCGAGTTGGCTCACATCCAAATTGGCATCACCCAAAGCGCGTTCGATAGGTCTCATCAAGCGAGCCAGCAGCGGTTCCATCCACTTTTCAAATTCGTCTCGATGGACGCTCACGGGTTGTTGAGACGGATCGACATCGCCGCTTTGTGATGGCAGTGAAATCTCGACCGACTCAGTAGCGAGCAGATTGAGCTTAGCCTCCTCACACTTCTGCTTGAGCCTCGCTAGTTGCAGAGGATGTTTATGTTCGACTATTTCGGGCTGCAGACCATGTTTCATCAGGATATTTGAAGCGATACGGTCGGTGAAGTCTTCGCCACCGAGCATGCTCTCGCCTGCCGAAGCGATGATTTCTAACATGCGTTCGAAGACTTGCATGATCGTCACATCGAAGGTGCCACCTCCAAGGTCGATCACCATGAGCTTCTTTCGAAGATCGCGATCATAGAATCCGTAGGTCAAGGCCGCTGCGGTCGGCTCGTTGATGACTCTCACAACTTCTAGTCCTGCGAGTTCTCCAGCAAAGCGAGTCGCTCGACGTTGCAAGTCATTGAAGTACGCCGGCACGGTGATAACAGCCTTCGAGATCGGTTTCGATAAAAACTTCTCCGCATCGGACTTCAGCGATCGCAAGACAAAACTTGATAACTCTGGGGCACTGAACGATTGGTTTCCAAGTTGTACGGTTTCTTGAGTTCCCATCAAGCGCTTAAAGCGCGATGCGCATAACTGAGGTTTGGTGACCCTGAGTTCTTTGGCTGCATCACCTACGAGAATTTGGCCGTCTTCGAGACGGGCTACCACACTTGGAGTTAGAGAACGACCATGGGCTGAGGGAATAAGTACTGGGCATTCGGCTTGGAATACCGCACAGAGGGAATTCGTGGTGCCTAGGTCGATTCCGATGATGGTCATGTGAAAGAATCTAACTGCGCATAGATAAATTGGTATGATTTGGATTGAATCGTAACCAATCACTGAAGAAAAATCAAAGCATTGGATGTCAAAACCCAAAGAACCAAAGGGCCCCACTGTGAACCGACTTCTTTTACATACCCTTGTCCTTGTTATTTTATTCACACAATCTTCCATGCTATTGGCTCAATCGGATTCACAACGTCCCAAGGCGCCGAACATTGTGGTGTTACTTGCTGATGATTTAGGGTGGAAAGACGTCGGCTGGCACGGGAGCGAAATCCCTACACCCAATTTGGATCGTTTGGCCAATGCCGGGGCGCAGTTGGACTTCTTCTACGTACAACCAGTGTGCTCGCCGACACGCGCGGCGCTGATGACAGGTCGTTATCCGATGCGTCATGGGTTGCAAGTCGGTGTGGTGCGTCCCTGGGCGCAGTATGGACTCCCATTGGAAGAGCAAACGCTAGCTCAAGGACTCAAAAGCGCAGGGTATGCCACAGCGATTGTTGGCAAGTGGCATTTGGGACACTTTCGACCAGAATACTTACCAACGCGCCGAGGGTTTGATCATCAATACGGGCACTACAACGGAGCGATCGATTATTTTGATCACATGCGTGATGGTGGTTTCGATTGGCACCGCGATGACAAAGTTTGTCGCGACGCAGGGTATTCGACGCACCTGATCGCTGACGAAGCAGTGCGGATTGTTCAGCAGTACGCAGGTAAAAAACCATTCTTCTTGTACGTACCATTCAATGCGGTCCATGCGCCTCATCAAGTTCCTGAGAAGTACTTGCAGGGCTTCGATGGGCTCAAGGGCGATCGGAGAATCTATGCTGGGATGCTGACTGCGATGGATGAAGCCATCGGCAAGATCGTACAAGCGATCGATGCAACAGGCGAGCGATCCAATACGATCTTTTTTTTCTCGAGCGATAACGGGGGGCCTGCTCCAGGCAAAGTCACCAACAATGGTCAGCTCAGAGCAGCCAAGGGAACTGTCTATGAAGGTGGAGTGCGCGTCCCTGCGCTGATGGCATGGGAAGGAAAGATCCCTGCTGGATCGATTGTCAAAGCACCGATGCACATGGTCGACCTCTATCCAACACTGCTAAGGCTAGCGGATGCGAAAATCGATCAAAAGCTTCCTGTCGATGGGATCGATATGTGGGAAGCGATCTCCAAGGGACGGGAAATGCCTGACCGAGAGATCCTGTTGAATGCGGCTCCCAATTGGGGGGCTTTGCGGTCGGGATCATGGAAACTGAACATCAATGGTGGGAAGGCACAACAGAATGTCGATGGCCAAGAAGAATTTGCCAAGGATGATTTCGGGGCAAATAGTCTCGAACTATTCAATTTAAGCCAGGATCCCAATGAGAAAGTGAATTTGGCCAACGACCAACCGCAGCGGGCTCAGGCGATGCTACAGCGTTGGAAAGAATATCGTTCGGAGGCAATAGCACCCCGATCGAAGCCCAAGCCTAAGGGCTTTGTGGTTCCAAAGGTTTGGGGTCAATAAGTCCAGCCGAAATTCTAGATATTGGGCGAAATAAACCCTCTTTTTCTGTCTGGACAATAGTTGTTTGGACGACTATTATGGGGTGATGACTACGTCGACAGAGGCTGCGAAACAGAAGTTCGATTCTCAGCAGCAGGAGGTCTACCTCTCGCTCTGGAGAACCTATGACCGGCTCAAGGCTCTTGAGGACGAATTGTTCCAGAGCTGGGATTTAACGTCCCAGCAATACAATGTCTTGCGGATTCTCCAATCGGCCAATCCCAAGGCCGTGCCGACCCTCAAGATCTCCCAGCGGCTGATCTCCCGAGCTCCGGATATCACTCGCATGATCGATAAACTCCAAGAGAGGGCTTTAGTGGATCGATTCCGGAGCGACGAGGACCGACGCACCGTATTGGTTCAGATCACCCAGGAGGGACTCGAACTTCTGAAAAAACTGCAGCAACCTGTCAAAGCACTGCACATTTCGCAGTTAGGACACTTGTCCGAGGCGCAGTGCACCAACTTGTGCAAACTGCTCCAAAAAACCCGAGAACCCCATGAACCCCCAGGCGGCCAGTGGTAAGCAAGCCGCTTGACCGTCCAAGGAAGTTAAAAACATGATCCAGTCCGTAGAAAAACCAGATGTGATCGTTATCGGCGGGGGACCTTCTGGATGCGCAACGGCCACGATACTAGCCCAAAGAGGCTACAGAGTCACGGTCTTCGAGCGCGATCACTTCCCGCGTTTCCATGTTGGCGAATCGTTGATCCCATTTTGTTACGGGACAATCAAGCGGATCGGCTTGTTAGACAAAATGAAGTCGAGCCACTTCACCAAAAAATATGGTGTTCAGTTCATCAACGAACACGGAAAGCTCTCTGAGCCGTTCCGCTTCGAACAATACGACCCACACGAACGCTCTCAAACATGGCAAGTTCTCCGCAGCGAATTTGACCAGCTACTGATGGAAAATGCCCGTGAGCACGGCGTCGAGGTCATCGAAGGTGCTCGCGTTTTGGATATCGAACGCCAGGGGGATCGAGTTGTCGGTGTGAAGGTCAAAGTCGGTGATGAGCCGGCCAAAGTGGTTCATTCCCAAGTGGTCGTCGATGCCTCAGGACAGTCGTCGCTTCTCATCGACAGGATGAATCTGCGCGAGTGGGATCCAGAGCTCAAGAAAGCTGCAGTCTGGTCCTACTTCAAAGGAGCCAAACGTGAACCTGGACTCGATGCGGGTGGAACGATCGTTATTCAGACCCAAGGAAAAAAGGGTTGGTTTTGGTACATTCCACTCCATGACGACATCGTGAGTGTTGGAGTCGTCGCCGATTTCGATTACCTGTTTAAGAATCGGGATTCGAAGGATCCTGAGGCCATTTTCAACGAAGAGGTCGCTCGTTGCCCGGGGGTACAACCGCGGCTGGCCGGTTCAGAGTGTGTGGGTGACTATCGAATCATGAAAGAGTATTCCTACAAAGCACGCCAAGGCGCAGGCGACGGTTGGGTGCTCGTCGGTGATGCGTTCGGATTCTTAGACCCCCTTTATTCATCTGGCGTGTTGCTCGCTCTGGTATCGGCTCAAATGGCCGGGGATGCCATCGCCGACGCGTTGGATGTCAACGATCCATCAGAAGCCCGCTTGAGAGCTTGGGAGCCGGAGTATCGCAAGGCGATGGATCGGATGCGAAATCTAGTTCGGGCGTTCTACGATGGACTGAACTTTGGCCAATTGGTTCGAAAAAATCCAGACAAGAAACATCTCATCACCGACATTCTCATTGGAAACCTCTTCAAGGACGAGGTCGATGAGCTTTGGCCATTGATCGAAGAGCTTCGACAAGAAGAGATGGCAATGTCTAAGGCCTGAGAGCGTAGATGATTTCTCCGAAATCATCTACGAGCGCTCGAGTGCGGCCCAGTACAACGAAGCAAGCCATGCCCCATGTTGCCAAGCACCCGGGGTGCATCGCACTGTAGATGATTTCGGAGAAATCATCTACAGTGCGGCCCAATACAACGAAGTAAACAATGCCCCATGTTGCCAAGCACCCTGGATTCAGCAAAAATTTGATCTATACCATACACAATGTATCATAATTTGTGCAAGGTATCGATCAATGTCCAGGCAGCGTCCCGTTCTATTCCCCAAGCATCGGCGGTTGTTAGAGCAACTCGGTGAAAACTTGCGTTTGGCGAGAAAGCGCCGCAAGCTGACCACGAGCCAATTCTCGTCGCTTTGAAACTAGAGAATGACCTAAGCAAGCTTGCGTCAGACGATGAGCTTGGCAGAAAACTTGCAGATATCCAACTGCTCAAAACTGGTCGAAAACCGGGGAAGAGCCCATGATTCATCGAATAATGCCTTGGATATCGACTTGGTACGAGGCGTGTCTCCGTTGTTTCGGATCGAGTCTCGCCGAGCAGATCAGATCATCGATCAAGTTCGTGATGCTGTCTCGAATTGGAGGCAAATCGCGACCGAACTAGAGATTTCTCGAATGCAACAAAATTCGATGGCTCGAGCTTTCTCGGCACTTTTCGTCTGACATAAATAGCCCTACGACGCGCTAACGAAATTTAGAGGTTGGAGAGCGTAGATGATTTATCCGAAATCATCTACGAGCGCTCGAGTGCGGCCCAATACGACAAAACCGCGATTCTCAGGGGTGCCTAACGAATTGCCATCCATCGCCCCAGGGCCAGCAATCGTCGAATTTGATCCAGCTTGACAAACACTAATCCACTAGCTAGTGTAATAGTGGAGCTAGAGCGTTAGGAACAATTGGCGATGAAAACGATGATGAAAACGATAAAGTGCAGCCCGCAAAAACCAGGGGCTTCGAAAAAGTCACAATCCAAGTCCTGTTGCCAATACGTGGCGCTTGAGGATCGCCCCCTTCTGTCCCCGATCCAAGCCGGTGGCCTTGCGGCAGTCTTTAAAGTACTTGCCAACGATACCCGGCTGCGTTTGCTCCATGCCCTGGTGCGAAACAAAGAGTTGTGCGTAAGCGAGCTTGCGAAGACCCTCGGAATGAAACCCCAAGCAGTCTCGAACCAACTCCAACGCCTATCGGACTTAGGGATCCTCCTAGGGCGACGCGATGGAAACAACATCCACTATCAACTCGTCGACCTGTGTGTGCGATCCCTCCTAGATCAAGGCCTTTGTTTGATGGAGGAAGTGTCGTCTCGGGATAAGGCAACCCTTCAACGATGAGCGTACTCGCTAACGACTTAACTCGAAGATCGGTAGCTGAGGCCGTCGGCACCTTTATTCTGGTCTTTTGCGGAACCGGAGCAATCGTCATCAATGATGTTAGTCAGGGTGCGATCACTCACGTCGGAATAGCACTAACATTCGGATTGACTGTCATGGCCCTGATCCATGCTTTCGAGCCAATCTCCGGTTGCCACTTGAATCCGTCGGTTAGTATCGGCCTATGGCTAGCAGGAAAATTTCCTCTCACAGAGTTGTTCCATTACATCGCAAGTCAATGCACTGGGGCGATCCTTGCGAGTCTAATGCTCAAAGCCCTGTTTCCCCAGCATCCGACTCTTGGCGCTACGCTTCCAACCGACGGAACTTTGCAATCGTTTGTCTTGGAAATCATCCTGACTTGGATCTTGATGCTGGTCATACTATGCGTCGCAAACGGCACGAGACAAAGCGCGGCATTGGCCGGAATTTCAATCGGAGCAGTGGTAGGATTGGAAGCAATGTTCGCCGGCCCTATCTCTGGGGCTTCGATGAATCCAGCACGTTCGCTAGCTCCCGCATTGATTTCGATGCATACGGAACACTTATGGGTGTATCTGCTCGCACCGATCATCGGATCAGTGCTCGCAGTTGCCGTTTTCTCATTGATGAAAAGTCCATCGGTTCAGACCCAAGAAGAGGACCCAAGAGGAGCCAGCTCATTATGGAATTGATTCAACTGCTCGATGTTTTAAAGAACCATCCGGATCGCTCGATGCAAATCGTATTGCCGACCGGTACATCAGTCCCAGCTCACTTTCACGTGACTGAGGTTGGACATGTGCAAAAACGTTTCGTCGATTGCGGTGGCACACTCCGCAGCAGTGCTAGTTGCCTTCTCCAAGTCTGGGTGGCAAACGATCTGGATCATCGACTCGACTCTACCAAACTCAGCAAGATCATCGAAAAGGGACTTGGTCTTTTTGATAACCAACAAGTCCCAGTCGAAATCGAATACGAGCAAGGTGTCCTCTCGCAGTATCCGCTGCAATCGATCGAAATCATTGATACTGGATTGGTTTTCCATGTAGCTAATAAGCACACTGCTTGTTTGGCTCCTGATAAATGCCGAATCGACCTGAAAGTCGTTTCGGGTTGCAACGCCCCAGGCTGTTGCTGAAGGATCGTGAAGTGTTCTTAGAAACCCGCATCTAACCTTAAAAGATTCCTATGTCCAATCCCAAGCGAATTTTGTTCGTGTGCGTTGAAAATTCTAATCGATCCCAAATGGCCGAAGCGTTCGCTCGGATGCACGGCAAAGATCAAGTCGAAGCACACAGCGCCGGATCTAGACCCAGTGGCAAGGTTAACCCAAAGGCGATCCAAGCCATGCACGAGTTAGGATATGATCTGACGCAGCACACATCCAAAGGTCTCGAAGCCTTCAATGGCACCCAGGTCGATGTTGCTGTCACAATGGGCTGCGGAGACGAGTGCCCTCTGGTGCTTGCCAAAGAGCGCGTCGATTGGCAGATACCTGACCCAAGAGAGATGACACCCCAGGAGTTCAACGCCGTCCGCGATTTGATCGAAACGAAAGTCAAGCAACTATTAGGTACGCTTGAAGAATAAGAGGTGAGGGCAAAAAGATTGGAGGGCAAAAAGATTGGAGGGCAAAATCTATTTGACGAAAGTTACTCTTCCCAGAGCATTAGCTCGGTCACTCCACTCTTGGCAGGCAATTTGTGACGAAATACAACTCGCACCTTCGAACTTGTTACGCTCTTGAAGGTTGCTTGGTTCCACTGACTCCCAGCGGGCTTCTCAGGCCGATGGACTTCGTCCTCGACACCAACCCACTTACCCTCCTGCCAAACCTCAATGCGATAAGCTTCCGGTGCTTGCACGCCACCGCGATCGTCATAAATCGCTAACTCTAAGCGACCAAACGTGCGTGGCTGCCCAAGATCCAGCTCTAGCCAATCCTCAGTTTGGGGAGACTCGTAACTAGTCCACCGATTCAAGGGATTAGGATCGAACACGGTCTTTCCATCATTGGACTTTTCAGGGGTTCCACCAAAACGATCGCTGTGCGATGCACTGGCCTTTGGATACTCCTTACCGGGACCGCGATAAGCTAGATTTCCTGAGGGCATCGGGGCTAACCGATAAGGACTCTCGCCAACACCCCAAGCTTCTATTTCGGTCAATCCCAGACGTTTCCCCTCTTGCGGTTGCAACTCGATACGAACCTTCTCAAAACTGCGCGAAGCAACGCTGAACTTAGTCGGGTGCTTGCCTCTGATGTTTTCCTTGCTTCGCTCCTCGATCAGTTCCCATTTTCCTTCGCGGTAACCCTCAAGTTTCACGCGCTTTGGAGCAACGACTTGGGCCTTGGAGATGTCCGCTATTTGGCCGAGCCCTAAAGACTCGATGGAATCGTCCAAGAATAATAGATCGATCGATTGAATCCGCCTTGGCAAACCGAATTCAACTTCGATTGTCACTGCATCGCTCGAAGCACTCTCCCAACGATTCGGCGGATTTTGCATGTACCAATAGTTTCCATCCTGCAACTTGGCAATTGAAGTACCAGACCGAGTACTACTTGTTTGAATCCTTGGATAGTAGTTCCCATCGTTGTTGACCAAATGATTGACGAGTCGATCCGGTGGCTCGGACTTAGTTTTAATTTTCTCTGGCAATTTGACTCTGAGCGGCTTAAGCTCACTTTGCTGTGCGATTCGTTGTCCATCAGCAAATACCATAAGCCCCTTGCCTTGCTTGTACCGATCACCGGTGCGATCCCAAAGAATCGACACTTGCCGACCCCTTAGATTCAACCCATCGAGAGCAAGATAGTCCCAGCTCTGGGGTGCCAGGGGATGGAGCACGATTTCGTCGGCATCTGAAGGCTGCAATCCGACGAGACCAGTGATCACTAGATCGCAGAAACCCGAGTGGAAATAATGTTCGCTGTGGTTGTACCCATCATGACCCTCAAAGGATCCGGTGTCAGGATGAAGGGCTTCGGCCAAATAAGGTTTCCCTTCCTTGCGATGCGACCTGGCATAGATATCCAAGAGTCGCACATAGTCTTCAGCTCGTACGAACTCGGGGTTGCTAGTTTGCAAGACGTTCGCGAGTGCTTTGAGCGTCTGCGTGGTCGCGTACGGCCAGGACTGACCACTCCACCAACAACAGCTTTTTTGGAGAAGGAACATCGGATCATTGCGTTCGACCGTTGTTGGGCCATAGTCGGCAAAAAAACCATCTGTGTCCATGAGCTTGGCCCAAGCCACTTCGTAGGAACTATTGGGCTCTAACATCGAGAATTGCCAAGGGACATAACCGATGAGTTCCCGACCATGGCTGTCCCCGGCAAATCGTCCCTCATGGTAAACAAGCGTCCCAGCCGAGATCCCGTATCCATCTCGATTCTCGTTGTTCTTGAACATGGGGAAAAAGAACTTGCGGCTTGGATCCCAAAGTTTCGCGAGCATCGTCGCTTGGAGTTTGTCAGCAAATTCGTTGTACTGTTTTTCGATATCGGGTTTGCCTTGTTTAGAGGCGATCTTTGCGATCGCCTTGGCATCGGCCCACATGTAGGCATTGAACGACGGACGATAACTCGGTGCGCCGCGCAAGATATCTTGGGTTTGCCGACTAGCAATATTGAACTCCATCCCATCATCATGTCCGGTCTGCCAAAACAAACCCACCGAAGCATCGAAATGCCTCTTCTTCCAACCTTCGTAGTTCGCGATCAGTCCATCGAGCAATTGACGAAGATGCTCTGGGTCTGGGTGAACAGCATCGACGGCAAGAACCGAGTCGGCCAGCCATGTCGAGTAGTTCCTCGGCTGTGCTCCCGGTGTATTGACCCAATAACGCGAGTAGTCTTTAGCGATTGCCCCACTGCGTAGCCAACGGGCTTCATAGAGTTGATGCCCCGCTGGACAACTGATTGCACCATAAGCCCCTGACCAAAATGGTCGATCGATGAATTCAGTGAACAGATAGCCGGTATCAGGATTCCCATACGTCAGATGCTTAGTGATCAATTCCCAACGGTAATAATAAGTCGTCTGGATATCCTGGCTGGGACAATCTAAAAACGGAATGTTCTCGACAAACCAATCCCAGTCCTGGTTGTCCATAAATCGCTGTGAGCGAATAATCGCCGATCGATCAAGGAGAGTCCAACCTTTGACATTGTTTTGTGCAAAGAGATTCAACGGCAGTACGCACAACGACAGCGTCCACACCGAGCAGAGAACTAGAGCAAGTCGCATCGATTTAGTGGTTTTTTGGTTTCGTTTTGACGACCCCGGCCACGAAGTAATAGAAGACCGGGGTTAGGAAGATACCGAAGAATGTCACGCCGAGCATTCCGGAAAAAACAGCAATACCTAAGGTCTTTCGCATCTCGGCTCCTGCACCTTGGGCAAGCACCAGCGGAACAACACCTAGGATGAAGGCGAACGATGTCATCAAGATCGGTCTGAGTCGCATTCGACACGCTTCGATCGTGGCCTCACGAGCGGATTTGCCAGACTCCTGAAGTTGCTTGGCGAACTCAACGATCAAGATCGCGTTTTTGCTCGCCAAACCAACTAAGACAACAAATCCGATCTGCACAAAGATGTTGATATCGAGCCCCACCATACCTACGCCTAAGACGGAGCAGAGCAAGCACATAGGAACGACCAAGATCACAGACAGTGGCAGAATGACACTTTCATACTGGGCTGCCAAGACTAAATAGACCAAAACAACCGCCATCGCAAAAACCAGCAATGCAGTATTTCCAGCCTTCAGTTGCAGGTAAGTCAGTTCGGTCCACTCGGGTTTGATCCCGTCAGGTAGAGTTTCATCCAAGACACCTTCGATCCCTTTGACCATATCCCCGGAACTGAGTCCCGGTGCGGTGATACCGTTGATCGCTGCAGCCACATCGCCGTTGTAACGCGTGATCATCGAAGGCCCTAGGGATTCGCGGACAGTTGCAAAGGTGGCTAACGGAACCATCTCGCGAAGTGGCGTGCGGACTCGGAACTGTCCTACTTGCTCCGGTGTGCGACGGTACTGTGGGTCAGCTTGCACGTTGACTTGCCACGTCCTTCCGAATTGATTGAAGTCGTTGGCATAGGCTCCACCGAGTTGGACTTGCAGTGTGTTGAAAACGTCTTGCAAGGGAATGCCTAGCGTTTTTACTTTCTGGCGGTCAATGTCGACGAACATCTGGGGTGTGTTGCTGCGGAATCCATTGAACATCCCCAGAATTCCGGGCGTTTGACTCGATTGGCTACTGACTTCATCGGCCAGCGACTGCAGGGCTTCGTATCCAAGATTTCCTGAATCCCGGAGCATCAGTTTAAAGCCGCCGGCACTTCCGATGCCATCGACCGGAGGAGGTCCAAAGACGCTGAAGATCCCTTCATCGACTTCCTTCGAACTCAGTTGGCGAATCCTTGCACCGATGACTTGGGCCTTGGTTTCGATCGATTTGCGATCATGGAATGGTTCGAGGATGATGAACATGCTACCGAAGTTCGAACCGATAGCGTTTTGAACGAACGACTGACCCGTTACACCGATAGTATGTTCGACGCCATGAATCTCTTTGACGATCTTCTCAAATGCCTTGAGGGTTCGAGCGGTTCGCTCGACGGATGCGGAATCCGGGAGTCGCAAATCGACCAACAGATAGCCTTTATCTTGGGCAGGAATAAAACCTGTGGGAGTGTGGGTCATGCTGTAGTAAGTCCAGTACAGCAGACCAGCGTACAGAGCCATCACCACGAATCGACCCGTGATCAGTCGTCCGACTGTTCCGGCGTAAAGATTGGAACTCCAAGCGAAGAAGCGGTTAAAGAGGTGGAAGAACCAGCCTAGGGTAGCTTTGAGGATTCTCGAAAGAGGATCGGTCTGCTTGTCCTTGGGTTGCAAAAGCACCGCGCAAAGTGCAGGGCTTAGTGTCAGTGAATTGATGGCAGAGAAAAAAGTCGAGACGGCAATGGTCACGGCAAACTGCCGAAAGAACTGTCCAGTGATTCCCGAGATAAAAATGCAGGGGATAAAGACGCACATGAGCACCAATGAAATCGCGATGATCGGACCGGAGACTTCCTCCATCGCCTTGATCGCCGCATCGCGTGGGGATAGACCATGCTCAAGATGGTGCTCGACGGCTTCGACAACCACGATCGCATCATCGACCACGATGCCGATGGCAAGCACCAACCCGAACAAGGAGAGATTGTTCAGGCTATATCCGATGCCATGCATGACAGCAAAAGTTCCGATGATAGCAACCGGTACGGCGATCAAAGGTATGACGCTAGCGCGCCATGACTGGAGAAACGCAAGTACAACGATTGCCACGAGGATGATCGCATCGCGGAGTGCTTTGAAAACCTCCATGATCGACTCGGAGATAAACGGGGTGGTGTCATAAACGATCTTGTAGTCGACTCCTGGAGGGAAACTGGCTTTGAGTCCTTCCATCTTTTCTTGGATCATCCGCGCCGTATCGATCGCGTTGCTTCCGGGTTGTTGATAGATCGCCATCCCGATCGAAGGTTTCCCATCGAGCGAGCACGAGGTGTCTTGATTCTTGGCCCCGAGCTCGATTCCACCGTACGATCGACCATCGGAACCTTGGCGCTGATCGGTCACGACATCTCGGAGATAAACCGGGGTTCCCGAGAGGCTCGTACCTACGACGATGCCCCTAAACTCTTCGGGTTCGATCAAGCGACCTTTCGTCGATAGCGTATATTGGAAGGACTGGCCGGGAAGCATAGGTTCACGGCCTAAAGAGCCGGCTGCGACTTGGATGTTCTGTTCGCGAAGCGATTGCATGACGTCGCTGGCGGTGATCCCAAGTGTAGCCATCCGAGTCGGATCGAGCCAAACGCGCATCGAGTAATCGAGTTGACCGAGGAACCCGATATCTCCCACACCCGGAACTCTGACGATTTCATTTCGCAATTGGATCGAGGCGTAATTGCTCAAGTACAACTGACTTCGAGAATCATCGGGAGAAATCAAATTCACCACCAGCAGAATACTCGGTGAACGTTTTTTGACCGAAACACCGGTTTGTTTGACCTCGCTCGGAAGGCTTGGCGTGGCCAAATTGACTCGGTTTTGCACCAAGACTTGGGCCATATCTAGATCCGTACCAACCTCGAACGTTACGCTGATGGAACATCCACCATCGTTGGTGCATTGGGTCGACATGTAAAGCATGTTTTCGACGCCCAAGATCTGTTGTTCGATCGGTGCAGCAACGGTTTCAGATACGACCGAAGCACTTGCTCCAGGGTACACGCAGGAAACTTGAACCGTCGGAGGCGTGATTTCTGGATACTGGGCAATCGGGAGTTGCCACACAAACACGAGGCCTGCAAGTGTGATCAGAGTTGAGATAACGCCCGCGAAGATAGGTCGATCGATGAAGAAGCGAGAGAGCATTACTGGGCTCCTTCGGTGGCTTCACCCAGATCCAATGGAACACTGGCTGGCTCGATTGTAAACTTTCTGTCCGGGCGCACACGTTGGAGCCCTCGATAGACAATTTCAGTACCGGCATCGAGCCCTTTTGTAATGACTCGCCAAGTCCCCAAGGATCGACCGAGTTCGACGGTACGTTGCGCGGGTATTTTGTCAGCACCGATGGCGATGACGTATCGTGTGTCTTGATTGACACCGATCGAAGCTTCTGGAACGAGTACCGCCTCATAGGGTTGCGAGACAGGAACACGCACTCTGACAAACATTCCTGATTTCAAGAGGTTGTTTTGGTTGTCCAGTACAGCACGAAGCTTGATCGATCCAGTACGTTCATCGATTCGGTTTTGAAGGAAGTCCAGTTTTCCTCGATGGGGGAAATCCTTCTCGTCACCCAATTGAACCAAGCATGGGATTTCAAGAGACTTCAGTACATTCGAGGATTGTGTTTTGGAATGATCGTTTGGATCTCGTTGACTTTCCATCCGTTGGTACCGCAGAACCGATTGCTCATCGACATCAAAGTAAACGTACATGGGATCGGTTTTGACAATCGTCGTCAGCAGAGTCCCTGTACCGAGTCCACCTGTGACGATATTGCCCGGTGTGACCAGAGCTCGATCGATGCGTCCACTGATGGGACTACGAACCTGGGTGTACTTCAGATCCAACGCTGAGATTTGTGAGTCAGCTTGTGCAGAACTTTCTTGTGCTTTAGCTTCGGTCAGGGACGCGACGTTTTCTTCGTATTCCTCTTGCGAGATAGCTTTGACATCAATCAAACTCTTGGCGCGAGCAAGCTTACTTTCGGCTAGCCTAACCCGTGCCTCCATCAATTTGATTTTGGCAAGAGCTTGCTGGTGTACAGCTTCGTACACATCGGGCTCGATCGAAAACAGCAGATCGTTTTCCTGAACGATCTGGCCGTCGCTAAAATGGATTTCTTTGACGAAGCCGGTGACCCTAGCACGGACTTCGACCGTCTCGATGGCCCCGGTTCGACCGACAAACTCGTCATAGTCGGTGATCTGTTTGGAGACCGCTTGTACCGTGGCGATCTTCATGGGGATCGCGGTTGGTTTTTCATTGGGTTTCTGGCACCCGATCAACACGAATCCAAGTAGCGAGCCTAAAGCAACATACAACCTGTAGGTTTTGCAAAGCATGATCGGTTTCCCGAGGAGATAGGGCGTTCCATGAAGCCAACTGGTAGTATACTCAATGTTCAAGGGAATCCCAAGGGTGCGCCTCCTGGGTCGCTGGTTTCTTACAGGTAAAAGATACAATAATTAAAGGATGAGTCTCAACCGAGTTCCATGGCGATTGTTAGTCTTGCCGTTGATCGGTAGCCTCGTGGGCTTGCTGGTTGCCGCTCGATTGCATCAGATCGAGAATCGTCGTTGGTATTCACAGCAGGATTCGGAGATGACCCAGGAGGCGAATCTTCTTTCTCGCACACTTACAAGTAGCTCCGATCGACAGCAGTGGTTGCAGTTTGTTCGAGGACTGCGCCAGATGAATTGGGGTGAGGTTGAGATCCTCGATGACTCGACACTCAGCGATCGAGCCAGACAGTCGTTGGTCGTTAATCCTACGCAGTGGATACCTGAGCCTAACGGATACTATCGTATTTGTGTGCGGCAACCGATCAAAGAACCGACCGCTAGCGCGCCGGCCGAGTGGATGCTCTATTCTCGCCGAGTGCGCAAACCCGATTTACCGTGGGTGCTCAGGACCCTCATTTTTGGAACACTCGGTCTTGCTGGTGGTGCAGCTTTGGCTTCTATCTTGTGGCAAACCACCAAGGCAACGAACAAGCTGCGAGATACCTTGCAGTGGATTCGAGCCCGAGTCAAGCGACCGATTCCTCGAGCTGAACTCCTAGGAATGTTCCCTCAGTCACTGAACTCAGATCCGGTAGGTCGGGAACTGATCGCCCTTTGCGATCAATTGCATCAGAATGCTTTTACAAACCTGAGCGGATCAGAAACCTCAGACGCAATTCTCTCGGCCATGCCTGAAGGCATTCTTGCCTTCTCGTCTGACTTGCGATTGCTCTTTGCAAACCGTGCGGCGGTCAAACTGCTAAGCCTTGGGACACGCATCCAAGAGAATATTCCTTTGATTGAGTTGATTAGGCAACCCAAATTGTTGCAGCTTGTGCAAGACGTTCAGACGCGGCAGCAGCCTTTGGATTGCGAGTTTGACACAACAGACTCGGCGGATCAAACCGTATCGCTTCGCATTCGTGCCTACAGCATCAGTACGGACACCAAACCTGTTGCAGTTCGCAAAAATCCCATGAAAGCAAGAGCTTACACACAGGAGTCCACCAATAGCCCCACAGCCAACATCCTTCTAGTCATCAGCGACGAGACGCGCGTTAAGCAACTTGAGACTTACCGAAAGGATTTCACGGCTAATGTTTCACACGAACTGAAGACACCACTTGCTGCAATCAAAGCCTACTCCGAAACGTTGCTCATGGGTGCACTCGACGATCCCGATGCCCGTTACCGGTTCGTGACGAGTATCAGCGAACAATCCAACAAGCTTGAGCAGTTGATCCGGGGGCTTATGCAACTCAATAGGATCCAGGCTATGCCGGAGAAACTTGCGCTGAGCCCTCTGCGACTTGCCGATGTGGTCAACTCGGTCATCAAAGAACACCGCACCGTGGCCGACTCGAATCAAATCATCATCGATAATCAAGTCGAGAGTTCTGAGGAACTGCCAGATCCTATGGTCTTAGCGGAATTCGATGCCCTCAGGACGATCCTTGGGAATCTCTTGAGCAACGCGATCCGGTATTCCAAGCAGGGAGGGACAGTAACGCTGAAATACGAGTTGATCAAAGATCGATTGGATCTATTGGTCATCGACCGAGGGATTGGGATCCCTGCATCGGATGTCGATCGAATCTTTGAACGGTTCTACACCGTGGATAAAGCTAGATCCCGGGATTCGGGTGGAACAGGATTGGGACTTGCGATCGTCAAACACTTGACAATCGCTATAGGGGGAAACATCAGTGTACAAAGCCAACTGGGCGTCGGGAGTACCTTTCGGCTCTCTCTCCAACGCCCAGATTTAAACTGTTCTGTGTGAAGCAGATCGATTAGATCAATTGCGAATTACCTGAGCGTCCTGCGTTTTTCTTCTGAATCATCGATTAGGTCATCCCAATCCCAAGCGCTGAGTAGATCGGTTGAAGGTTCAGAGGCCGATTGAATTTGAGCACCTCCATCGTCATCGATGATTGTTCCGATGCCTTGCACATCAAGGATGCCTGCACCCACTGCCGAGGAAAGATTTAGAAAGAATATTTCATTCGATTCGATGGTCGTATCATTGCGAATCGACACCGATATCGTCTTGCTGGTCTCGCCTGGGGCGAAATTCAGGGATCCACTTACACCGGTATAATCGGCGTTCCTACCCGATTTGGCGGTTCCGTTGGCTGTGGCAAATCGAACCGATACAGAAGAGGTAGTAGGGTTTGTCAACGTTACCGTAAATAAGATCGTGCCGGCACTTTCGATGGAAGCTACGTCGTTGATTACTAAACTTGTAGAATCGTCATTATTAATTGTTCCGGTAGCTTGTTGATTTGCATACCTTGCTATACGAGAGCTCATACCAGAAAGCATCAAAAACATATTTTCATTGGCTTCGACCAAACGGTCTCCGATAATATCAATGCTTATGGCCTTGCTGGTTTCCCCTGGCGCGAATTCCAAGGTTCCACTGGCAGCAACGAAGTCTACTTGGGCCGTAGCCGTCCCGCTTGCTGTCGCAAAGTTGACGCTAAACGCAGTATCTAACGGTTCACTCAAAGAAACTGTGAAAATCATCGAATTGGTCTGTCCATCGCCGCTTCCCTCGATCGCTTCAGCATTCCCGATAGACAAAGTAGGTAATGAAAAGTAATCGATAGATTCTGGGATCGTCAGGCGACTGCCAGTGGTTGTTTTCCCTGTTAGACTCGCGGTAGGTTCCGCGGAAAAAAGAATAGCTTCGCGAAGGCTTTGTGCATTGGCGTTTGGCTGGGTTGAAGCTACCAAAGCAATCGCACCGGTTACGTGAGGTGTTGCCATCGAAGTACCACTAAAAACCCCATAGGTGTTTCCTGGCAAAGTTGAGACGATCGTGGTTCCGGGAGCTCCGATATCTACAGTACTTACGCCCCAATTGGAATATCCAGCAAAGCTGCCGTCAGGGTTTATTGCCGACACGGCAATGACAGACTCGTAGCTTGCCGCTGGCTGCCCTATGGCTCCGTTAGTTGTAGAGTAACTCGATGGGTAAGTCATGTAGATGTCGTTATCGACATAGCTATTACCTGCGGCCGCGACAAATAGTATTCCAGCATTGGCTGCTCGAATAATGGAAGCATGCAAAGCAGACGAGTAATTGCCTCCACCCCAGGAGTTGTTGATGGCAACGAGGTTTACCCCATAATTGACTTTGAGCTTAGTCATATAATCGATCGCGGTAACCGCATCGGCGATGTTGCCACCATTAGGCCCAAGAAACTTTGCCGAGATCATCTTCACATTCCAATTGACGCCTGCAACGCCAATTCCGTTGCCACCCAGGGCACCAATAGTACCCGCAACGTGCGTGCCATGGTTGTCTCCACCGGACCCATCGTAAACGGTTCTATCACGGTTCAAAAAATCCCATCCGTTGATGTCGTCAATGTATCCATTGCGATCATTATCCACTCCATCGTTAGGAACCTCACCCGGATTGACCCAAATGTTCGACTGCAGATCTTCATGATTGATATCGATACCCTCATCGAGCACACCAATAACAATATTGCTCGAACCTAATAAATCGCGTCCCCAAGCTATCTCTGCGCCACTACCAAACGCATTTGTTGTCCCGTGCCCCCCATACACAACCGGCTGATCGTCGCTGTAAACCCCCCAGTGGGATCCGTCGGAATAACTAGGATCGTTGCTTAGAGCTGTTTTAGTGACTATCCAGTTGTATTCAGTGGAGAGAACACCGGGAATTCTTGAATAGGAATCGGCCGCACCGTCCAATTCTCTCCCCATGGGCAACAGAATTCGCGCAAACCTTGGTGTATCCATACCAACGGGCTCAAGATCCAGCAGAACCTCAGCATTCAAATTGTCATTCATCGCTTCAAAGGCCGGTGCAGCATCGGCACGATACTGCACAAGCAGCTCATTAGGCATAAAATCTGCAGCCATTAAATTTCGAATCTCCAGGCGCTCGAAATTTAGTTTTCTTTTGGAACTTTTAACCAGTCTCATTCGTCTCATGTTCGGATCTTTCTGTTTCTCATTTTCGGAATCAACCGGTAAATTGTGGGATCAAAATGCGGAGCTAACTGCATGAGCCTTGATCGTTTTTAAATCAAATCCCACTGTTTTTCATTTGTGGATACCTACCCAGCAACCTTCAAGTGCCATTATGTGGCCACAAGTCAGGACTTGGGTTTTCAACACCGCCAGACCGACACGCAAATAGGATGCCAAGCGTGTAAAAACAGAGAGAATACTCTGTTGATCTTTCGAAATCGTTTTTTATTGGCCGGGCGATGAGTTCCGGGGGGTTGCCAGTAAACCCGACAAGACGAATCGATTGGGCATATCAAAAATAAGCCGCTCTAGCATTCGCTAGGGTGAAAACAGTTGAGCAAGAGTTCGTTATGATCCAGAGGCATTGTAAACACCTCTAGATCGGGTTTCTGCAGGGCAGAGCATTCTAGCCTGATTATCTATCGGCGTTGGCCGCGTCGTCGACCAAAGCCTTCAAGCAGATCCATCCAGTCGTTTGCAGACAGGCTATCGGGCGAACCGCCAGCAAGGAACCGACTTGGACCACCAACCCCTCCGACTCCATCTTCGTTGAGGATTGTTCCAATGCCCTGGGAATCTGCAATCGTCGCTCCCGATGCACTTGAAAGATTCACAAAGAATGTTTCGTTGGGTTCGACGGTCGTATCGTTGCGCACGGTTACCGACACCGTTTGGCTAACAACTCCTGGTGCGAAGGACAAGGTTCCACTGATGGCATTGTAGTCCCCTGATTTACCAGATCTTGCAGTGCCATTGGCTGTCGCAACACGTACAGTGACGGTCGAGGCGCTCGGACGACTGAGGCTAACGGTGAAGCGGAAGGTGCCGGCGTTTTCCAGGGCTGCCACATCGTTGATGGAGATCTGGGTCGAGTCGTCATTGACGATCGTCCCGGTGGCTCGACTGGTTCCCAAGGCGACGGCCGAAGAACTAACGCCTGAGAGATCGACAAAGAAGGTTTCGTTGGGTTCGACCAGATTGTCATTGATCAAATCTACCAGGATAGGTTTGACGGTTTCTCCTGGAGCAAATGTCAAAGTACCCGAGGTTGATGTGTAATCCAAACCTGCCGCAGCAGTGCCGTTGGAGGTTCCATAGTTGACAGTGATTTGCTGAGTCAAAGGAGCACTCAGAGTCACTTTGAATTCGATCGCTCCTGCTACGCCATTGACGGATTCAGCAGCGCTGGCACTTGCGATTGAAATCGTCGGTACCGAGACATAATTGATCGCATCCAAAACGCTCAATCGTCCGCCGGTAACGGTTTTACCGGCCAAGCTTGCTGTCGGAACGGCCGACTTGAGAATCGCTTCGCGGATGGTCGCGGCAGATGCGTTGGGTTTCGCAGCAGCGTAAGCGGCTATTGCACCAGTCACATGGGGAGTAGCCATCGATGTACCGCTGTAAACTCCATAGGTGTTGCCGGGCAAGGTCGAGAGGATGGAGTTGCCTGGTGCACCGATGTCAACTTGGGTTGCTCCAAAGTTTGAGAAGCTTGCAAGCCCGCCCGTTGAGGTCGTCGCAGCGACTGCAATAACCGCTTCGTAATTGGCCGCAGGAGTGCCGCTCACGCCGACTAAGGTGGAGTAATTCGAAGGGTAGTTGGCCGTTGTGTCGTTGTTTGCACCAGCATTCCCTGCAGCAGCAACAAACAAAATACCGGCATTGGCTGCGCGAATAATCGCTGCATGCAATGCAGAAGAGTAGCCGCCACCGCCCCAAGAGTTATTGGTTGCGACGATGTTCACCCCGCGATTGACCTTCAAATCGGTCAAATAATCGATCGCTTGGATCGCTGCGGTGATGCTGCCGCCGGTTGGCCCTAGGAATTTGGCCGAAATCATTTTGACGTTCCAAGCCACACCGGCTACCCCGATCCCATTGCCACCGACGGCTCCGATGGTACCGGCCACGTGCGTGCCGTGGGTGTCACCGCTTCCGCCATCATAGATGGTTTTATCGTTGTTGAAAAAATCCCATCCGTTGACATCGTCGATGCGTCCGTTTCCATCGTTGTCGACCCCGTCATTGGCAATTTCATTCGGATTGACCCATACGTTTTGTTGCAGATCCACGTGGTTTGGATCGAGCCCCTCATCGATGATCCCGACAACAATCTCACTCGATCCAAGATAGTTGTTGCCCCAAGCCTCCTCGGCACCACTTCCAAACGTGTTGGTGGTTCCTGCTCCGCCAAATGCCGCTGGAGAGTCGTTGCTGTACATCCCCCAAAGCTGGCCATTGAGATAGCTGGTGTCGTTGCTGACAGCTGCCTTCTTGAGAATGTAATTTGGCTCGGCGGTGAGTACCCCAGGTAGCTTTTGGTATTCTTTAGCCATGGCCATCACGTCGGCACCGACCGGCATTCGAATGCGAGCAATGTTGGCTGCTTGATGGCCGACTGGATCGATTTCCTGGAGGATCTCAGCCCGCTGGCTTTGATTCATCGCAATGAGCGATGGAGCCATTTGAGGGTCATACTGGATGACCAATTCGCCAGGCATAAAATCTGCGGCTAGCAGATTTCGGATTTCCAAATTCTCAAGAATCAATTTGCGAAAGGAACTTACAACTCGCTTGGTCCGTCTCATTCTCAGAACTCCTGTCTCAATTTCTAACGCGACACTTGTGTGTGTGCATGGGTTCGGAAAAGTCGGTTCGAAAGGGATTCAAGCCTTTTGAACCTTCGTTTTTCAGGCTTTCGAGGGTTAGCGTGGCCCTTGGAAGCTTGTCTGGTTTTACTACATTTGCTTTCCAGATGCAAACGCCGGGCCAAAGAGTTTTTTAGGCGTCATCTTTCTAACCGCTGATTCCGGAGCTAGATCAGTGGTTCCTTTTAGAACCGCTGATAGACACTCATAAACGCTGATGGGAGTGCTCGGTGAGTGGTCTTTTTGAAACTTTGCATTTTTGGCTGTTATCAGTGTGGATCAGTGTTCATCAGCGGTTGGTTTTTCAGACCGCTGATTCCAGAGCTCGATCAGGGGTTCCTTTTAGAACCACTGATAGACACTCATGAACGCTGATGGGAGTGCTCGATGAGTGGTCCTTTCAAACTTTGCTTTTTTGGCTGTTATCAGTGTGGATCAGTGTTCATCAGCGATTAGTTTTTCAGACCGCTGATTCCAGAGCTCGATCAGTGGTTCCTTTGAGAACCGCTGATAGGCACTCATGAACACTGATGGGAGTGCTCGATGAGTGGTCCTTTCAAACTTTGCTTTTTTGGCTGTTATCAGTGTGGATCAGCGTTCATCAGCGATTAGTTTTTCAGACCGCTGATTCCAGAGCTCGATCAGTGGTTCCTTTGAGAACCGCTGATAGGCACTCATGAACACGGATCGGAGTGCTCGATGAGTGGTCCTTTGAAACTTTGCTTTTTGGCTGTTATCAGCGTGGATGAGTGTTCATCAGCGGTTTGTTTTTCGAACCGCTGATTCCAGAGCTCGATCAGGGGTTCCTTTGAGAACCGCTGATAGGCACTCATGAACACTGATGGCAGAGCTCGATGAGTGGTCACCAGTATTCATCAGCGGTTGTGATGGACTTAGATGGCACTGGCCTGGGCGATGGCGTCGCATACGCGGTCCATCGACGAGCTCGTCAGGCCCGCGACATTGATCCGCCCTGTGCCCACGATATAGATCCCCTTTTGATTCATCAGCCAATCGGCTTGCATGGGATTAAGTCCGGTGTACGAAAACATCCCCTTTTGATCGGCCAGGAATCCGAAATTTTTTCCTCGTGACTCCATGCCTTGGATCAATGCATTCCTCATGCTGTGAATCCGGCTTCGCATTTGATCGACCTCACTACGCCACATCGCCGATAGTTCAGGATCCGATAGGATCGTTGCGACGATGGCTTCCCCGTGCCGGGGGGGGTTGCTGTAGTTGCAACGAATCGCACTACGGACTTGACTCAAGACCGCTTCGGTCGATCGAGGTGATTCGGAGATCATCATCAACGCGCCAACCCGTTCCGAGTACAGCCCAAAATTCTTGGAGAAAGATGCACAGATAACCAGTTCCGAATGCTTCTGCATCAGGATCGATATCGCTCTTGCATCCTCCATAAGACCATCGCCAAAACCTTGATAAGCGAAATCGACAAACGGAATCATTTTCTTTTTGGCAAGCAACTCCGAAATCTCACGCCATTGTTCAACCGATGGATCAATGCCCGTTGGATTATGGCAACAAGCGTGCAAGCACACGACATCTCCAGTGCGACCGTCTTGGTCTAGTTGCACTAGCATTCCTTCGAAATCCAAACCGGTCTTAGACGAATTCAAATATCGGTAGTTTAGGACTTCAAATCCCGCTGCCTGAAACACTGCGTTGTGGTTGGCCCAAGTTGGATTACTGACCCAAAATCGCCCGCCCGGAAGCACTTTTGCGAGAGTGTCCGCCCCGACTCGCAGCGCACCGGTTCCGCCGGGTGTATGAGCCGTGGCAACTCGCCCATAATCAAATTCAGAACCTAAAACCAAGCGATTGATTTGATCGATGAAGTCCTTGCCACCTTCGATGGGTAGGTAGCCCTTGGTCTTTTGTTGTTGAAAGATCTTTGCTTGCGCAAGTTTGACGCTTTCGAGAATCGGCGTTTGGCCTGCATCATCTTTGAAAACGCCCACGGTCAAGTTGAGTTTTTCCGCACGCGGATCTTTCTCAAACGCTGCGTTCAAACCAAGGATTGAATCGGGGGGTGCCAACGAGAAGTGCTCAAACATCAACCTTACCCAGGCCATAAAAAGTCATGAAACGCGGAAATGAAGTCCCATGGGCCGGTCGTCCCACAGAACACTCTAGAAATTAACGCATAAACCCTTTTCTCGGGAGGTCTGAATCAGCCTTTTGCAAATTCCCAAACCCCATTTCCGCCATCGCAAACCACTAAGTTTTCCCGCTCTTGGCTCGGCTTGAGCACTCTGGTCTCTAGCAGAAAACGTATCGATGCTTGGATGTCAAAATCGATTTTCCCAAAACTCAGTTGTTCCAAGAGTTCCTCGCAGGCCTGATCAAGCGACTCCATCGAATCGAGGGGGCGCAACTGGACTCCTTGGTTTTCCCAATTCCGAAGTACATACACTAGCAACATCGCTTGGCTTAGGCTCTGCTGTTCGGCCTCGTCCTGGAGTCTAAGCAATACTCCTTTGTTGTTGGACAAGGTTTGGAAGTAGAGGCTCTGTGCGACATTTAGCAGTTGGCGATTTCTTGCATGGCGGTAAGAGAAAAAAACCTTGACCGAATATAAAACGGTAGCGATCACCACTGCGATATACATCCACACAGCGCGGAAAATCTCCACGGCTCCAAGCAGTGCCAATATCCATACACTGCGAACCAAACGCGTGACGGTCATCGAAAACCCCCACAACGTCGGTATCCCTATCTTGCCCTGATCGAGCCAAGACACTTTGATTGAGCCGGGAATGAGCATATCGACATCGGCGTGTGGGATGTTCTTGAACATCCTCAAGTGCAATTGGCCTTTTGGCGTAGAACGCTCGAAAACGACGACCAATTGGCGATAGATAGGTACTGAATATTCGCTCTTTCGAAAGAGTTTGTACCAACGCCGAGCAACACGATGCCCGAGTGCATCGCCACGGGCATAGACGCGAAGCCGTTTGTAATCCGTGAAACGAATTTTGAGATTCACACCCCAAGCCGTCGCAGTTCGAAGAGCTTGATAAATCTCGCTGGGCGTTAGACGATGGTAATTGGCCATCACTAGCAAGTCTTCGGCCGTTTCAACAAGCTGGGCGATCGAGACTTCCGAAGCTAGGTTTGCTGTAAGCTCCGCATCAGCCGACTCTCGGTCTGGATCGACGAACGTGTAACCTTCGAGCAAGCCCTTAAAGCGTTCGTGGATTCGCTGATGTATCTTGTGAGCTAGATCGGCTTTGATCGAACGTACGAATTCAAGAGCATCTTGGTCGGTCTGCTCAGAGCGTTCCAAGGCTACTTGGAACTCGTTTGGGTGAACCGGGATGAAGGACTCTTCTTTAGCTTGCATCGATGTGCAGACTGCGCTTGCGACGTTCCTTTCGACGAACATCATCAATCATGCCGCTGACACGCTGAACTTGGTCGATCCCCGCAAGGAGCAACTGGGGATGAGATCTATCTTTGCTTCGTAGCTGGATCTTGCCAACGCCGAGCATCCTTTGTATCACTCCTTGGACATAAGTCACATCATCGATATCGATCACATCGATTCGATCCACGGTTCGAATGAGGATGCCTCGCGAGTGAATAAAGCGCTGAGTGGTCAACTCGTAATAGGTGCTCAGTCGCTTGTACAAGAAACTCGCGATGCCATAGATCCAGCAACAAGCCAGGATGCCAAGAACGATCCACCAGATGCTCTTATCAAGTGGATTGATGATCTTCAGCGCCGGTAATGCGATCATCGCCGCAATCACACCCAGAGTGGTGATGGCTAAGGCCAACCATGTGCCATACATGGCCTTTGGAGAATACCCACCCTCCCAAAGTTTGTGCTCGGGCTCTTGGGGCAAAGGCATCCGAGGCTGGAACTCCGATTGAAGAGGTGATTGCTCTCGGGGTTGATCCTGCTTGTTGTCACTCATTTTTCGTCGAAGCTTCTAAGGAGCGGCGTTCTAAACTTGATGAGGAAGGGCTCTAGAATCCAGAGGCTACGAACGCCAAGGTCTTGGGCGCCAAAACTCAGGGCAGTATATCATAAATCGGAGAAAGTCCTTTAAAATTCACAAATGAGCTTCAATGAGCTCTGGCCATTTGCAAAAAAAGATCGTACCTAGCCTTCATCTCAACGACGCTGTCTCCCCCGAATTTTTCCACCAAGGCTGAGGCGATTTCAAAGGCCACCACGTGCTCGACGATGATCGCTGCGGCCGATATTGCACACACATCGCTTCGTTCATAATTGGCCCGATGAGGTTGCTTATCCTCCATCCGGATCGACTCAAGAGGTTTGCGCAAGGTGCTAATTGGCTTCTTTGCAGCCCTTAAGATCAGGGGCTGACCATTGGTCATGCCACCTTCGAGTCCTCCAGCGTTGTTCGTTGGACGAACATACCCAAGATGTGGTAGATGCGATAGGCTCGGATCGTGTTGGATCGGATCGTGAACCTGTGAACCTCGCTTGCGAGCCGCCTCGAACCCCATCCCGATCTCGACCCCCTTGATCGCCTGCACGGCCATGACCGCTTGCGCTAACTTGCCATCGAGCTTGCGATCCCACTGGGCATGTGTCCCGAGCCCAAATGGCAACCCATCGACCCGAACCTCGACGATCCCTCCAAGCGTATCTCCTTCGTCTGCCATGCGATCAATATAAGCTTGGGCATCGGGATCGGTTTGAGGTTGAACCGAATACAGGGAACTCGAATCCCTCAGATCGCGAATCTGGTGAATAGAAAGATCCTTGGTCCCTTGGGAACCAAAAGTCATCTCGCCGAGTTCGACAACATAGCCGACGGTTTCGATCCCGAACTCACGCAGCAAGAGTCTTGCCAAGGCACCTGCGGCCACTCGAGCAGCCGTCTCTCGGGCGCTGGATCGCTCGAGTACCCCTCGGATCGACCCTAGGTACTTGATCGCACCGGTTAAGTCCGCATGGCCGGGTCTTGGGCGCTCAAGCTCTTTAAGTCGCTCGAGCTTGTAATCGTTATTGACGATCTGCATCGCGATCGGTGAGCCCAAGGTTACCGATTGCCAAGTTCCCGAGAGGATGTTGACCGTATCTTGTTCGAGCTTCTGTCTTCCCCCTCGTCCGTAACCACCTTGGCGCAGGTGCAACTCATGGTTGATAAAACCTTCGTCAACGGTTAGTCCTGCGGGGAACCCATCGATCAAAGCCAAGAGTGATTTGCCGTGCGATTCGCCGGCAGTTGAGTATTTGAGCATCAGCGTTTTTTAGTTAGGTTGCTCGGATCATGCGGGGCTGGTCGATCGCTTGGATCCGGCAATCAGTACGTACAAACAAGGGACAACAAACAGGGTAAAGAGAGTACCAATAGCCATGCCAGCGACCAAGACGATTCCAATGCTATTTCGAGCTTCGGCACCCGGGCCGGTTACAAAAACCAGAGGCAAATGACCAAAAACGGTCGCCGCACTGGTCATCAAAACCGGTCGCAACCTTGTTTTCGAAGCCTCGATTACCGCTTTCCACTTACTCAATCCCTCTTGTTGCAAATGGTTGGCAAACTCCACAATCAAAATACCATTCTTAGCGACTAGTCCTACAAGTGTAATCAAACCGACTTGGGAATAAATATTGATGGTCGTGAGTCCTAAAAAGGTAAGAAGCAGTGCTCCGGAGATAGCCAATGGTACTGAACCAAACAGGACGATGAGCGGGTCGCGGAACGATTGGAACTGAGCTGCAAGCACCAGATAGATTAGTGCCAACGCGATCCCTAGGGTGACCGTTAGCGATGAACCTTCTTTGCGTATCTGCCTAGACTCTCCGGCATAGTCCATCGATGCGTTGGGCCCGACTACCTTTTGCACGATCTGCTCGATGCGAGTTAGACCTGATTCCTTAGTCAACCCAGGGACACCTGGAATCACCGCAGCCTGGATCTGTATCGAGCTCTGTTGTTGAAAACGACTCAGTACCCTCGGGGCCGTCTTCGGAACGACCGACGCGAATGTCGAGACCGGTATCAGTTGGCCGCTGGGTGTTCTGATTTTGAGGTCCATTAAAGACGATGCCGATTGACGATCCTCCTCGGCCAATTGCGGGATGACTTGGTAGGATCGATTGAAATAGTTGAACCGATTGACGTAACCTCCGCCCAAGAGAACACCGAGCTCTCCGGCGATTTGTGCAAGATCGAGTTTTAAATCAGCGACTTTTTCACGATCGACCACCACTTGTGCCTGAGGCAAATCGACTTTCAGGTCGGTATCGACGAACATAAACAGGCCACTTTTGTTGGCTTCTGCCAAAATCTGTTCGGATAGGATCGTCAATTGTTCGACAGGCAGATCGCTCTTTAAAATCAGTTCGACATCAAAACTGCCAGCACCCGGCAGTGGCGGAACCAAGACCGGGAAGGGTTGCAAACCTGGAATTTGGGAGGCGATACCGAAGGCTTCGGGAACCATCGCCGCAGTGCTGCGCAGATGTTCCTTCTCTCGATCATGCCAGCTTTTGGTGATGATTCCGCCGAATCCGGAGTTGGATCCAACCAAGGCCCACATATAGTCGGTCTCATCCATCTTGGCGAATTTTTCAGCAAGCACTTTAGCCCAGCCAACGGAACTCTTTAAGGATGCATCGGGGGAGGCTTTGAGCATCACTGCAATAGCGCCTTGATCTTCTACAGGCGCCAGTTCCTTAGAACTCATGATATAAAAAGGTGCTGCGGCAAAGGCTACTAGCAATGTTGCTAGCGCGATTGCCCAGCGGACTTGCAATGCCCATTGGAGGATCTGACCATAGGCGTGTTGAAAGGCATCGAAGATTCGATTCACAAGTCGCGTGAGGAACCCTTCTTTTCCACTGGCCGAGAGCATCTGAGCACTCATGATTGGCGAAAGGGTAACGGCTACCACGCCTGAGAGCAAAACGGCGGCGGCAAGGGTGAACGCGAATTCCTTGAAGAGCATCCCGGTAAGGCCACCTTGAAAACCGATCGGTGCATAGACGACCGCAAGTGTGATTGTCATCGCGACGATCGGTGTAAAGAGCTCACGTGCTCCTAGCAGTGCTGCATCGATCTTGGTCATCCCTTCTCGGATGTGCCGCTGGACGTTTTCAACCACAACGATGGCATCATCGACAACCAGACCCACCGACAAAACAATCGCTAGGAGCGTCAAGAGGTTCAGCGAGAACCCTAGCAGATACATCAGGATGGTTGCACCGATGAGCGAAACGGGCATAGCGATCAGCGGAACGATGGCTGTTCGAAGTGAACCCATAAACAGGAAGACCACCAATCCGACAATTGCGATGGTTTCGAACAAGGTTTTCGAGATTTCGCCAAGTGCATCTCGCATGAAGCGAGTGGCATCGTAAGCCAGATTCATTTCCATATGATCGGGCAAGGTTGGCTTGAGTTTCGCCATCGCCTCGTTGAGCCGATTGGCTACTTCGATCTCGTTGGTACCAGGCAGCGGCCATACCGATACATAAACAGCTTCCTTTCCACGATACATCGCGACCATGCCGGCTTCTTCTGAACCGAATTCCACCGTGGCGATATCGCCCAATCGGATCACGGCACCGTCTTTTTGCGAGACGATCAGGTCTCGAAATTCTTCGGCAGTTTTCAAATCCGTATCGGTCAAAAGATCGACCTGAACCGAATCGTTTTTAACTCGACCGATCGCAGCTAAATAGTTATTGCGCCGAAGAGCACCGTAGACATCGCCTGGGGTTAGGTTCAGCTCCGAAAGTTTATTCGGAGAGATCCAGATCCGCATCGCCGGCGTACGACCACCTTCGACTCCTACTCGCTGGACACCCGAGATCGTTGTTAGCTGGGGCTGGATGGTTCTTGTCAGGTAGTCGGTCAGTTGTGGGACATCCCATTGGGTGGAAGTGAAACTGAGGTAGAACGAAGCGTAAGGTCGATCGGCGCGCTGGATTTCTACGACGCTCGGCTCAGCTTCTGCGGGGAGTTCGCGTCTGACTTGTTGGAGTCGCGTATTGACTTCCGCCAATGCCTGGGTCGCATTGTGATTCAATTTCAATCGAATGGTAATTTGGCTCGAGCCAGCAACGCTTTTGGATTCGATGTAATCGACCCCTCCGATCGAGGAGACGGCTTTTTCGATAGGTGTGGTCAAGAACCCGCGAATCGTCTCGGCACTTGCTCCGATATAGACCGTCGTGATGACGATCGAGGTGCTTTCAAGTTTGGGGAATTGCTGCACGGGCAAAGACTGGGCCGATCGGATTCCCAGCAGAACGATCATGAGGTTGACAACGATCGCAAGGACCGGGTGCCGAATAAAAATATCGGTAATCGATTTCATCGCTGAGCCGGTAGCTTGTGAGAGATTAAGGTGCTGCTTTGGTAAGTTCAGAGGGAACGATCCAGGTTCCATCGTAGATTTTGAAGGAGCCGTCGGCGATGATTTGTTCTTTAGGATCGATGCCCTGGCGGATCGACACATTGTTTCCAACGGTAGCTCCAACGATGACTTCGCGACGCTTTGCGATCCACTTGGCTGTGTCCTTCGGATCGATTTGAGCGACGAAGCAATAGGCACCCGTTGGATTGGTTCGAAGAGCCGATGAAGGGATCAAAACCGTTGGCTGCGGCTGACCATACTCGGCAACCACTTTCACCGAGTCGTTGACTTGGAGGGTTGCCGGGGGATGGATGACTTTAGCCCGGGCCGCGAGAGATCGAGTGACTCGATCGGCTTGGGAGTCGAGAGCTACGACTTGGGCCTCTATGATTTGTCCGAGGTGTTCCAGCGAGATCTGATGGCCGACTTGAAGGTAATCAGCTACTTGCTGTGGCATCATGAAATCGACGAAAACAAAGTCGTCTATACCTTGGAGCATCGTGATCTGCGAGCCTTCGGAAAGGTATTGTCCGGGTTGGATGTCAAAGACGCCTGCTTGGGCGCGGAAGGGAGCGACGAGGATTTTGCGACGGATGACCGCCTCGATTCGAGCGACTTCGGCTTTGGCTTGAGCGAGCTGGGCTTCGGTTTGGTCCAGATCCAATTCGCTCAAGGCTTGGACTTCCATCGCTTTTTTGATTCTGCGATAAGTCGACTCGGCAATACGTTCGGCCGCCTTGGCACTCGCGAGGGTTGCTTGTTCGACGCTCGTGTCGAGTTCGACGAGAACTTGTCCTGGATTGACGATATCGCCGGATTGGAAGTGGATCGCTTTGACGGTTCCTACCGTCTCGGTTTTGAGTTGAATCGAGCGGGGAGCGACGACCGTTCCAATAACTGTCGAGGCAGATCGCAGTTGAATCGTTTGTGGGTTTGAGAAAACCACAGGAGTCGGTCGGGCTTCTTGGGGTGGAGCGGTAGCCACTAGAACTTTGAATTTCAGCAAGTAGATACCGTAGGCCAGGGCTGCAACACTCAGGAGAACAGCCAGGGATCCAAGGAATGTTTTCATGCAGTTTTTGGGATCCAGAGGATAGGGTCGGAGAGCTTAGTCGAATGATCCAAAGGTTACTCGGTATTGCCGGAATTGCCAAAGGTTGTCTTGCCAACAGCGCGCCCAAGCATCTAAGCAAGAACGCGGGACTTTGAAATTATTGGAGATCTCGTTAGGTGACAGCAAACCCCTTTGGCTACGATTTAGTGGGCCGGGGTAATCCGCAGTGGGTTATTCGGATATCGGTGCAATGAAATTTTATTGTACTCGATCAAACCTGTTGTCTATAATACGAATGTCGTGGATTTTTCCGCGGATTCTCCTCAAACATCCCACCAACACCCCGAATCCGATTTCGTTTCCCTAGCGACCTGTGTGGGTCGCTTTGCGCTTCGGACGATCGATCGCAGGAAGTGCGTCAACGGATTCCAATCCAAAAATGACCGACGAAGACATTGGCCGATCACGACCGGTCCGAAACAGCAACGAAGTCCTATCCATTGCCGAAGAGATCCTGCGCGAACGCTCTGGGATCAAGAATGCGGGAGCAGAGCCTCGGGCGGTTTTGGATTTTGCGACCCTGCAAAGGATGGCACATGAGGAGCTTGGCCAAGTTGCCAAGATTGAAGGAATCCTCAATTGGGAACAGCTTCCTCGTCAGGAATTGATCTTTCAAGTGCTCCGCGCACGCATGCAGTCCTCTGGGATCATGATGGGCGAGGGCACCTTGGAGATCCTTGCCGATGGTTTCGGTTTTTTAAGGTCTGCTAGCCATCACTATGTCGCTTGTCCTGATGATATTTACGTATCACCTTCCCAGATTCGTCGATTTGGGTTGACAACCGGCATGACTGTCTCGGGACAAATAAGACCTCCGAAGGAGAACGAGCGTTACTTTGCGTTGCTCAGAGTCGAGGCCATCAATCATCGAAACCCCAACGAGGTTCGTTCGCGCAAATCCTTCGATTTGCTAACGCCGTTGCATCCCAAGCAGCGGATCATCATGGAGACTCAGGCATCAGAATTGGCGACACGGGTCGTCGATCTGGTAACTCCATTAGGCTTTGGCCAACGAGGTTTAATCGTCTCTCCACCGAGGGCTGGTAAGACCATTCTTATGCAAAAGATGGCTCGGGCAGTGTTGGCAAACTATCCCAACGCGTATGTGATGATGTTGCTCATCGACGAGCGACCAGAAGAAGTCACCGATATGCAGCGAGAGGTACGCGGACCGAAGTGCGAAGTCATCAGTAGCACCTTCGATGAACCAGCATCGAGGCACATTCAAGTTAGCCAAATGGTACTTGAGAAAGCCAAACGGATGGTTGAAGATGGCATCGACGTGGTCGTGTTTCTCGACTCGATTACTCGCCTAGCTAGGGCTTGGAATGGTGAGTGCATACAGTCTGGAAAGACGCTAACCGGTGGACTTGATGCCAATGCGATGCAAAAGCCCAAATCGTTTTTTGGAGCAGCCAGGAAGGTCGAGGAAGGTGGTTCGCTAACGATTATTGCAACAGCATTGGTGGGAACCGGGAGTCGCATGGACGAGGTGATCTTCGAGGAGTTCAAAGGTACAGGCAACATGGAGATCGTGTTGGATCGAGCTCTTGTCGATCGTCGTATTTGGCCAGCGATCGATATCTATCAAAGCGGCACACGACGCGAAGAAGTTTTATTGGATCCAGCAGAGCATCAAAAGATCGTCATCATGCGCAAGGCCCTTGCGGGGCTCAGTTCAACCGACGCGATGGAGCAATTGGTTCATCGACTTCAAAAGACCCGCAACAACGCGGAGTTCTTACTTGGTCTAAAGGCTTGATCAAGCGAGTTGAAGATTCCATTGTGGTGCAGCGCATACAGAGTTTGAGCAGTCCTCAGTTACGCAGGCTCAAGCGGCTTCATAGGGTGGAGACTGGTCAACGAGAGTTGCTCATCGAGGGGACGCATTTGCTCTCTGAGGCTCTAGCAACGGGCTGGCCACTTGACAGTGTCTATTACACCGAGAAATGGGGTACAGAGAATCGAGAATTGATAGCAAGCCTATCAGACAAAGTGGACAATTACTTAGTGGACTTGAATTGGCTCAAGCAAGCAGTAACGACTCAGAATCCCGATGGTGTGGTAGCGATAGGAAGTATAGGGATTGAAGGTCAGTCGGGCGGAGTGGAGGGGATGTCTGGAGATCCCAAAGATTGGAGTTTGGTTTTAGCGACCGAAGGGGTTCAAGATCCGGGAAATGCAGGGACGCTGCTTCGGTCTGTGGTCGGTTTGGGGGGGAGTCGAATGTATTTGAGTCCCGATTCGGTCAGTCCGGTGCATCCGAAGTTTCTTCGCAGCACGGCGGGTCAGTGGTTTCGTTGTCCGCCGGTTGTAGTGGATATCGAAGCCTTGGTGGGGCATGCCAGGAGGATGGGTTCCAAGGTTGTGGTGGCCGACATGGACGGTCAACCGATATGGGGTTTAGATTTGAGGCAACCGACGGTGTTTGTGCTTGGAGCCGAGGGGCGAGGCGTGAGTTCCAGGACTCGGCAGATGGCAGACAGTATTTGTTCGATACCGATGGTAGCTGGGGTGGAGTCTTTAAATGTTGGGATTGTTGGGACGATCCTTTTGTATGAAGCTCGCCGCCAGCGTCTGGGCTTGTAGCAAATTACAACGTAAAAACTCAGCGACAAAATACCGAATACATAGGGACAGACCCTGCGCAAACCACTGAGTTTTGCTAGCGATCCGGTCGTCTTCAACACAGGGTCTGTCCCCAAGTTTTTCTGGAAAAAATATTTCGAACCAAAATCGGGTAAGAATTGCACGATCTCGATAGAATCGATTCTTCACACACCAAAAGCTACATGGATCGATTTTATTCAAGGGATTGTTGCTCATGGTGCCACTTGGAATCCGCCCGACAAATGATTTCGCGTTCTTAAGAACTTTCGGCTCTCCGGAGAACAAGGTCGCACTGATGAGTTTACTCAATGCGATCCTCAAACTGCCTGATCCGATCACCGACGTGCAAATCGAAAACCCTTACAATTATCAGGAATTCCTAGAAGACAAACTGTCGATCTTGGACATTCGAGCTACCGATCTTCGGGGGTGGATTTTCAATGTAGAGATGCAAGTTTCGGTGGTTGCAGATCTAACTCAGCGATTGGCTTATTACGCCTGCGATCTGTACGCCGATCAACTCCGCTGCGGCGATCCCTATCGAGAGCTTAAGCCAGTTTTTACAATCTGTTTGATCGAAGGCAAGATGTCTTCTGGAGAAACCAAGGTTCATCATGAGTTTCGCTTCACGGACCTGGAATCGGGGCGGACTCTCCAGAACACCCCTGAAATTCACATTTTGGAACTTGGGTGGTATAATCTTTCCGAGAGCGATTTGGCTTCTGCAAGCGAGCTAGAGCGATGGATTTTTTGGTTGCTCCATGCCCACGAGTACGACTTCGAGTCGCTTCAGCGGCTTTTTCCGCAAGCTCCATTTGTTCAAGCCACTGACACTATCGACCGAATAGCGAAGATAACTAAGGACAAAGACATGTACGACGCTCGCGAAAAACTGCTAAGAGACAAACGATGGATTATTCAATCCTCGATTAAGCAAGGCTTAGAACAGGGTCTAGAACAGGGTCTAGAACAGGGGCGTCGAGAGGGTCGGGAAGAAGGCCAACAACTGGGCCTTAAAATTGGCGTCGATTTAGGACTGTTATTCGGCCAGATAAAATCATTCCAAAAACTTCTTGGTTTGGAACAGACGACCCAAGAAGAACTCATGGCCATGGATCTTGCAGAGCTTAAGGTTTTTGCATCCGATCTGGAAAACCAAGTCCTAAGGAACTTGCGAGACTCCAAACAGTAAGTGTTATAGGCTTGAACCAAAGCAGTTGGGGCAAAAACTGAGTCAACCCAAATTTTTTCTGCAACACACTTCATTTTTCTATATCTAGCAAAGCTTCGGCGAAGGCCTTACCCATCTGAGCAAAGATCTTCGCACTTCCAAAGTAGTGGTAACCACCGTTCGAAGCGCCTCTGAGTGCCTCTCTATCTTTTGGAGAAAGGACTTCTTCTAAAGCCCGATCCAGTTTTTCCTTGTCGGACTTTGTGATTCCCTCAATCCAAACATCGATCGCGGCATAATGTTCTGGGGAGTTAAGGTCGTATTGATCATTCGCATAGACCGCCAATACGTTCTTCCCTTTCTTCAAATATTTGATTTGTTCTTCTCCGAGAACGATGGAACGGTAATGCGGGTCGTCTCTCCACCAGATGTAGGTATGGATTTTTTGGCCGTTCAAATAAACGTGGAATCCTTGTCTTGCAAACACCGCAATGCGATACGAGTCGTAGTTGAGATCTTCCACTTCAAAAGTCGTGCGCATTATCAAGAATTCGCCCTCGCCCCACTTTGAAGGAAATTGATTCAACTTAATGCCACTGTGATTCCATAGCCCCTTTCCGATCGGAGCTTTTCCCTGGGTCCATTTGCTGTCATCGAAGTCAGGCTTATACCAACCTTCCATCGTTCCTGGAAAAGTAATATCACGGAATCGTCGAGCATCGTAGGTTTCAAGCTTGTCCTTCTTGTCGGTCGCATCGAGCGTAACGAATCGCCAAATCCTTTGCTCTGGCAGAGGCTTACCAATAGGCTTCCAGTAATCCTCCCATTTCCAATCTTTATGAATCGTTCCATCGGCATTCAACGCGTGCGCTGTACTGACGATATTGTCGTACTTGGCCTTCTTCGGTTCCGCAGCGGCGATATCGTTATCCCAAAAAGGGGCGGTCTCAACAGCCACTACATTGCCTTTGAACTCTGGCATGGCGGCCGGAGCGGCCATGGCCTTGCGGAACTCCTCGTTTTCGCTTCGACCACCGACCCCCAACACTCCAATAACAAACGGCATCTTCGGAGCTGATAGGTCTTTGCGAACATCCCGAATGAAGTGCGATAAAAGGCGTGAGTATTCGTCGTAATTCTTGTTCGGGTAGGTTTGCCCATCCACTAGATCGTTGAATCCTTGGAGCCAGACAAATCCGGCTAATTCGTATCCAGCCTCCGGGTCATAATCCGGGCAAACCCGCTTGGGATCTTCCAGGACCTTATTTACATGTTCGACCATCATCCGATAAAACACGCCCGAGGCAGCATCCTTCTGCTGTTGCCATTTTTCTCGGTCTTGGAGTTTCGGAATTCCGTGGGCACCCTCGGGATGCTTGTCCCACAATTCCTGAGTCTCCCTGGGTAGCTTGTAAGGCCCGGCACTTGGTGGTCGGAATTCCGTGTTGAGCGATCTGCCGCCCCAAGCGGTCTTGATAATCAGGATCGGTTGATCCAGCCGTTTCTCCATGTAGATACCAAAGGTGAACTCCGGACCTATTTTGCCACCATCCTTCGTGGGTTGATCTCCTCGTGCGCCAAAGCCGGTAGTCAATTTTCCAACCCCCTCGCCATTGGCGCTGCCATCATAGGGTCCGGTCAAATAGGACATCCATACCTTATCACATACCTTTGGAGTTCCATCAGCATTCCGCATCTCTTGGAGTATAGGTGCAGTAAGAGGATCTTTGCCGATATAGTCAAATGTACTGATTGCTGCATGCCCTTCCATGTTCGACTGGCCAGCAAGAACGAAAACCTTAAGTGGCTTTGCTTGTGCCAAGGCACTCTTGGGTAGGAAGCATAAGGCAAGGGCAAGCAATGCCAGGAATGTCGCAGGCCTATTGATCTTCATATTCTGCTCCGTCGTAATTGGGGTATTGCTCGGGTTTCGTGCCAGACTCGCTTTCGACTCGTGGGTATGAGATACCTTTGACCGGTTCGTAAGGACTTTTTCTAGTTCGGGATATTTTGAAGAGCCAATGATCGCCCCAGTCGAAGAGGTAAAACAAACTTTGTCTCTTAGGCAGTGGGAAAAGGTCTTTGATTTCGCTAGTAAAGATCAGACCGTTCTCGTCGTCAAACATGATGCGGTCTCGGCTACTATCGGTCCTCGAAATGTAGAAACAATAGAGATGATCGTTTTCGAAATTGACGGCTTTTAGTATGGCACAGTGCAATTGTTCGAGCGTCGAAGATTCATCGATTTCGATGTTTGCTGACCATTCGTTTTGATAGTAAGCTCCGTATAGGAGTATGACTTTTAATGTAGTTATCACGCTACCTCTGGTGTTTCGGATATTAGAAGATCGGGTTATTCAGGTGTTTTTGTGGGTGACTCGGAGTGTATTTTACTCAATGAGCCTACCACTGGCTTTATGCCAGTGGAGGCGTAATTTACAGCTACAGGTGCATAAGATGCGTTATCGTGGCCACCTTACCCTGGCCGGTCTTCCCGCCAGTTGGCGGGAAGACCGGCCAGGGCAAGGAAGTAGTTAGATTCTCTCCTTTTGTAGCCGCAAGTCATGGCCCCACCGGCGTGAAGCCGGGTGGTGGCCCATGACGTTTTACCCACAATAATTCCCGAAGAACCTTTGTGGTTCTTCAGGAATTATTGTGGATCAAATCGATCCAGCTTAGCAAATTGATGCAATTCCTGCATTCCGGACGCAATCTTTTTGAAACACAAAGGCACCAGAGAGCACCAGAGTTGAGTTGAAATTGTGTTTCATTCGGTCGCAAAGAGCCTCAAGCAAACACGGTACTGACAAGATTGACCGCGTTGACCGCGGACAAGATTGACATTGATGACCACATTGACGGTGTCGACCAGCCGAGTCAACAACGCCAACTATCATTCTCGTCGATTTCGTCAATCTCGACAACACAGTCAATCTTGTCAGCACCGTCCAAGACCCGACGCGACTGCCTCAGTCGGACGCTTGGCGAAAGCACACGCATCAGCGGCCGACTGGGCGGGCCGCTGATGCTGGCTCCGGGAATCAATGCAATCAAACGCAGTCCCACCGCATCGACGCGAAAGTATCCGCGGTGATGACTAAGTTCGCTTAGGCCTTAAGCCTTGCTCTTGCGACGAGCGCGATAAGCCATGCCCAATGCACCAAGTCCAAAGATCGCCATCGAGGTCGGCTCGGGGACTGCAGGTGGTTCGGATGAAGGCAGACTTGCGACACGAAAACCGTTGCTGTCGTCCTCAAAATCAGGTTCGAAGTCGTTGCGAGACGACGACGACAAGTCGTAGTCGGACAAGTAGCCCCAGGCCCCGCCGCGGAGCCCACGAGAAGAAGAACCACTACTATTAGCTAGGTCTCCAGAACTCTCTTCCCATTCCCAGACGTTGCCACCAAGACCCATCACGCCGTAAGGACTCTCGCCACCGGCGTTTGCCACATCCGCTGGGCCTTGGTTAAAGTCTTGTCCGTAAACGGCCGTACCTGCGGTTGTTCCTCCTGAAGTTGGCGTTGGAGCACTATCACTACCAGTGGGGTAATCCCAGTACCCCCCTACGCCAAGACCCAACTTATTCGGATCGTAATAAGCCGCCTTGTACCACTCGTTGTAGCTCGGCAAAAAGTACTTAGCCAAACTATTGCGATACGGGTTCAATTCGTCGTAACCTGCATCGCCAGACTGCCACAGAGCGATGTCGTCATTGACACCGCTTGTGGTGAATTTATACGCCGCTTGGTTCCCAGTGCTGGTATTGAGCCAATTGACGAACCGGGCCGCTTCGTTCCAGGAAACACGTGTCGCGGGCTTGTTCGTACCACGGGTGTCTTTTGAAATCTGAAGACCTGGGTTCAAAGCGTTGTACTTGTTGATCATGTCCTCGCTGACTTCGAACTTGCCAATGCCGTACGTGTAACCCACGGCTCCTGCAGAGTTCGGTGCACCGGTGGTATCGGCTGCATTGCCCGGATTGCCGATCGTCACAAACTCCATGTTGAACGTATTAGCCCCAGAGCCAAACGTCACTGTACCGGCTTGGCTTGGGGCTACCCCCCCCGCTGTGGCCAATAGTGCCATGGCCGCAAGTCCCACTTTACAACCGACATTTCCGCCTCGTCGCAACCCCTTGGCAGTTGCAAAACTGGGCATCCAACTCAAAAGCGTACGCATCGAACCACCTCTACCAAGTAGAAATGAAAAAAACTCGACTCCCTTCCGAAAAATGGACGATTCCATTCGCCTATAAAACGCCTATATAAATGCAAAAAAGAGGTTCGATCTGACAAGAAATGGACGGATCGAGAAAGATTTTTTTTCCGGCAGAGGCGCCGGGGCTTGGGGGCCAAGCGGGCCCAGAAATGGTGCTAAGCAGCCTCGAGGCGGAGGGTTTTCCCGCACGTAAACCGCGCGTCGAGGCATCGAAGATAAAATTTCCAAGAATCCTAAAAGATCGTGTCAGATCGCTAGGTTTATTTTCATTTATGTGGTTGGCTGTGTTGGCTGTTTGCGATCGCTCGATCGCATGCATGATCCTTGAACCAATCCACCTAACAAATTCGTTTGCTTGTCGTTGGATGTTGGTTTACACTCACCCTCTATGTCCTCGATCTGCGAAACCTCCACGACGTTCATCCGCCGCCTTGGCAATCATGAGCCAAGGGCTTGGGAGGATTTTGCCACGAAGTACACCTGGATGATGCGACGTTGGTTTCGATCGAAGGAATTCGACGGGGTGGAACTCGACGATATCCTTCAGGATACGTGCTTGCGAGTCTTCCAAAACATCCATCAATTCCGAAGCCGCGGTCATGGCTCGTTCCGGGCTTGGCTCAAAGAGATCTCCCGAAGTTGCTGGCTACAAGCCGTTCGCCAATCGGCTTACCAAGCTCGCATAAGGCATCAAGTTTACAATCTTTCTCATTTGGTGTCCGAGCATATTCTCATCGCGATCGACCACCAGATCGATCTGCTGATCGAGGAGGAATTGATCGATCGTGCCTTGCTCCGAACGCGCAAGCTTTTCAACGAATCGACTTGGAATGCCTTCCGTCTGACGGTCATCGAAGGACACTCAGGTGCAGAGGTCTCAGACCAGTTAGGTATTTCCAGAGAACTTGTTTATAAAAGCAAAGAGCGCTTCGAAACCGCCTTTAACAAGGAACTTCGAATCCTCAAAGATCTCGATTAGTTCGTTTTTGTAGCTCGAAGGCAGGAGAGGAATCTCGGTGGAACCGATTTCGTCTGGCAGACACATCAGTCCTGAAGTTCTTGAGAATTTTTCTCGAGGAACTCTATCGCGCGAAGAGAGCCGGACTGTCAGCGACCACTTGGCACTATGCACCCGATGCCGAGCGGCATTCGTCCAGACGATGAACTCGATCGATGTGACCGAGACCCAGCCGCTTGATAGATCCGACGGATCCACTCCGAGTATCTCTGGATATCGAGATATGCGGCCACTTGCCCAAGGAGGCATGGGATCAGTTTATCTGGCCTACGATGAAAAAACGGGTCAAAAGGTTGCCATCAAGGTCATCAAGCCGCGTCCACACGATGCGTTTAATTCCGACCGCAAGGAGCGACTTGTCCGCGAAGCCCGCGCGTTGACCAAGCTTGATCATCCCAACATCGTTCGGGCCATCGAGGTGTTGCTCATTGATGAATCCCCCGCTTTGGTCATGGAGTATGTCCAAGGCCAAACCCTGCATCGCTGGATCCGAAACGGGCTTCCCGATCACCGACTCGTTGCTCAGTTGGTTTTGGATCTTGCTCGAGCCATCGCGCATGCGCATCGAAACGGAGTCGTCCACTGCGATCTCAAACCGCACAATGTCTTGGTAATCGCCCAAAACGGTTTGCCAAGCTTGAAGGTCATCGACTTTGGACTCGCAAAACTTAGCGATGAGCGGTGGGATATCACCTGCTCGGGTGATATCCTCGGAACCCCAGCTTATATGGCCCCTGAACAGACTTTGGGAAAACCGATTCCAGCCAATCCAACAATTGATGTTTATGGACTCGGCACCATTCTCTACGAACTCTTGACGGGGCAAGCTCCATTTGAAGCATCGACATCGACGATGCTGTTGACCAAAGTGGCCAGGGATACACCTCAAAGACCTCGAAAGATTCACTCTGAAACTCCGACAGCCCTTGAACGCATCTGCATGAAGTGCCTAGAGAAAATGCCTCAGGATCGGTACGCGACCCCTGAGCTTTTGGCAAACGACTTGCAAGCCTTTCTGGTAGACCGTCCGATTTCGGCCAGAGAGCCAAGTACGGTTCGCAAGATAGTTCGCCGAGTCAAATCCAACGGCTGGTTGACACTTGCGATGCTCATCACCGGAGTGTTGCTGACCCTCGGCGGATTGGCATGGTGGAATGAACGGCAGACTGCGGCCAATTTGACGGCATCGATGCAGCGGGCTACGACCCAACAGCAGCAGGCCACTTCGCGAGCCGAACAAGCTGAGGAAGCGGTACTGGAGGAACTTCGCACCAGTTTTGAGGAGACCTCGGAACGATTGTTCGGATCGACTCCGGATAAAGAGGATGCCCAGTGGGAAGCGTTGGATCGAATCTACCAACGCTGGGAACGCTTTGCAGATCGCGTGGACAGTTCTGATGCGAGCCGACTGGTGCGTGGCGAAGCATTGATGCGACTCGGATCGATCCATACGCTTCTAGCCGAATTGAGCCCTGCCGAGCAAAAGCTCAATGAGGCGTTAGATGTACTCCAAGGAATCACCGGCGTATCCCATAAGAATCAGCATCGTTTAGTCCTGTTGGCTGAAACGCATTGGGAATTGGCCAAGTGCCTATTTGACGCTGGCCGAACTCAAGAATCGCAGAAGGCTTTTCAAGAGGCCCTCGCATTTAGCACGCAAGCAAATCGAAGCTTACCAAACGACACAAAACAGGCGTTGCTTACATCCAAGATCCAGCGTGATTATGGAGTGATGCTGACTCGTACGAACCAATTCGAATCAGCCAATAAAAACCTTAGTGATTCGATTGAAATCCTCAAGGTAACGCAAGCCAGACCACAAGACTCCAAATCGTCCGATGCTTCAAGTCAGCGTCGGATCATCGAGCAGCTTTGGTCCTCGAAGACCGCAAAGGCCATGGCGTTACGGATGCAAGGTGGATCCGAACAAGCGATCCAGTTGCTTGACGAGCCTTCGCCGCAGCTGATGGATCTGCAGACACAAATGCCAGAGGATCCGATCCTCCTGCGTTTGCTATCGGTGCATCAATTCACAAGGAGCCTCTGCCAGCGGGATCTCGGGAGGCTTGGTGAATGCAAAGAATCTTTGCTCAAGGCCCTCGAGTACCAAAAGACGCTCGTAGGCATGTATCCAACTCGCCATGATCTCCTTCAAAAATACGGGAGCCTGTGCGGAGAACTGGGCATCGTATCGATTCGCCTTAATCAACCTAATGAAGCCTTGGATTCTACGTTCGAAGGATTGCAAATTCAGTCGCAGCTTGCAATCAAATATCCAGATCGCCCGGAGTACTTGGGTGAGAAGGCTAAGTCGCTGATCAATCTGGTCGCGATTCTAGGGTCTTTGAATCGGCTTCAGGAAGCAATCACCCACGGTAGTGAGCTTATTGAGATTCAGACAAGGCTCAGCCTAGAGCATCCTCAGCAAGCGGATTACGCCTACGGTTTAGCGGCCTCATTGAATATCTTTGCAACCGTACACGGCCGACTTGGAGAAAATGTCTTAGCTTATGACTATTTTGATCAGAGCTATTCGATTTATACCGAATTGATCGAGCGAAACCCCTCCGTCAAAACCTACCGAGCAGGGTTCGCCAACAGTTGTTTATCAAAAGCCGAATTGGCACTCCGTTCTAGCGATTTGCATCTGGCAATCGATGCTTATTCGCAAGCGATTGAAATCATTTACCTCATGAGACCTTTTGGTCTCCTTGCTGAATCGAAGTTGCTTGCCAATGCCTACCTTGGCCAAGCATCCGCATATCAAGCACCTGGAAACCATGCAGCAAGCCGAGTGTGTGCCCAACTTGGCGCTGACACTATTGAGACATGTAAGGATGCAGACCTTCAGTGCCAAGAGATTTTGAGAAGGTGTTTAGAATTGGCCGCATCGAAGGTTGATGGCGCGCCTGGCTGATTAGCCGGCGGAAGTTTCCTGTAGGCCGATTCCTAGTTCATTCTCAACACAGGGTTTTTCCCTGTGTTTGTCAGTTTCCCGACTCCCAACGACGAGCCATCGCAGCTGACCATCTTGATCTGCGTGCCATACCCTCAAGATGGATGGAATCCCCGAAGAGGATTTTGAAATGCACAAGGATGTCGTCCATGGTGCCTATCAGAGTTGGGCTCAAACAGGCGCACCTTGAGTCTACACCCAAAGAGCCCCCGCTTGGATAATCCAACTCTCAAGCCCGTCTATGGTTACCTACTTCGGTATATCTGCCGAAGTAATCTTATGCACTTTTCCGTCTTGTTTGATCGCATAGCCATCGCCAGTTTGGGCCTTGGACTCATAGGCAATCACCTGAGGTGACTCTACATTATCCATGATTTGCTTACCCCAAATCACCTTAATTTCACCCGACTTGATCGCTTTGATCGCGGTATCAAACTGTCCGGCGTAGTTATCGATGTCGTTCAAGCTGTTTAGCGGCGCGTCGCCATAGGACGCTTGAACGATCATCGCGTGCGTTTCGGTTAATGCAGGCGATGCTTCCGGGGGAATTTGCGTTACCGCTTGCTTGGACGAACCACAGCCAGAAATAACGCACATCCCAATGACTGAAAGTACAAGGAAAGAAATCGGTTTCATGGATTACTCTGTTTCAGTAATGATTTCACCGCCAGCACGACTGCCAAGAGCTTGCCAGGTGGCGAAATCAATGTTGTCCGAAAAGAGGCGAGTGGATCCGTCGGCCATGCAAATACTTACGCCACCGGAATGGTAGCTGGCTGCTGGAAGGTGGCCCTGTGCAAAACTTGTGTTGCCGCACCCATATCGTTGTTGTGCTATGTCTTGTGTTTGACGATTCCAGTTCGGTGGCAAAGTGTGTGAATACGCGATGGTAGGACTAATTGAGCCGCGATAGTACTGCAAACCGCCATATCGGAAATAAGTTGTTCCGTTTGGCCCTGGATTGCACAGTAGCAGATTTCTCCCATCGGACAACTGAGCAGGCGTCGTGTAGGCCACTCCATTGAACATGCTCGTTGTGTGATCGAACATGCCTGTTTGGCTGTTATGGAAATTACCACGCTTGATTTCACCGAACATCGCAGTGTTGCTGGTTCCATCAGTAATGGAGGAGTGCTTGGGGCCTTTGAGAAGCTGTCCCGCAGGCGGGTTGGGCATACAGAAGATTCCGTCACCAGGTTGGCCACCGCGGAAATCCGCGTTTGCACCGGTCGAAATCATGTAATTCGATCTACCAGCTTCGCCACCGCCGACCGGTTGAGTCGTGGTTGACGGATCCGACGGGCACAGGTACATAGGAACTTGAGTGATTCGAGCTAATGCATTGGCCCCAGTTCTCGCCGGGATGCTCGCATTAAGTGGGGCGTCGCTGTTGACGTTGTAGTTCAGGTCCCAAAGACTGTTCAGATTGCTTTGTTCAACGTACGTCAGCAAGAACACTTGAGGAGATGCGTCTGAATAATAAGTCGTCGGGACTTGGGTTGTAGGATTGGGCAGTACCTTTGAATGCCTTCGCGGAGGAAAGTACTTCATCGCGCTTTCAAAATTGTGTGATGCCAATCCCATTTGGCGAATGAAGTTTTGGCACTGCATTCTTCTGGCGGCTTCGCGAGCAGCTTGTACCGCAGGTAGCAGCAAGCCAACCAAGACGCCGATGATTGCTATGACCACCAGCAACTCTACGAGCGTGAATCCACGTCGAATAACTCTCATCGAAAAGACCCTCGAACTAGATAAAATTTAAAATAAGTTCACCAAATGTAAGAATAGAAGGAAAGAGTGGCTGTGGCAAGAAGCATTTCCTCGGAAATTTCCCCAGAGATTGCATTGGCCACCTCTGTCGGATTTGCTCCCGTGGCGGCGTTTGCTGACTGGTTTGCGAGAATATTACGGTTGTGTAAGCGGTAAGGTTATCCATACCAGGCCGCTCACACGGCTGATTAAACGCCATCGAAGGAGGTAGGCAATCGTCAACGGATCTTTGTCCAGAATTCGCAATTAGCGAGTACTAGCGTTGGTACGCATTTGCAAACCCGACTGCTATTTGAAATTACTGAGCAGTGTGCTTCTTGGGCTTGTAGATCTCTGTGGCCGTTCCGAAATGGACTTCGCCTGCATTCATGAGCGTCTCACTAAGCGTCGGATGCGGATGGATCGATTCGGTCAAGTCTCGTACCTCACATCCCATCTCGATGGCAAGCACCGCCTCTGCGATCAACTCTCCTGCTCCCGATCCGACAATGCCACAACCTAGCACCCGATGGGTCTTGGGATCGACCAACCATTTGGTCAACCCATCGGTACATCCTAAAGCCTGCGCTCGGCCACTTGCAGCCCACGGATATACCTCGATATCTACCTCGATTCCTTCCTTCTTGGCTTTGTCCTCCGTCAGACCAGCCCACGCGATCTCTGGATCGGTAAAGACCACCGCAGGAATCGCTTGCTTGTCAAACGAGACATTGCGACCAAGGATGACCTCAATGGCCACCTTGGCCTCATGACTTGCTTTGTGTGCCAACATCGGTTCACCAGCGATATCCCCAATGGCAAAGATGTGTGGATCAGCTGTTCGCTGCTGCTTGTCGCATACCACAAACCCCTTCGGATTGACTTGAACATGGGTGTTCTCTAATCCAATCCCATGGCTGGCTGGGCGACGTCCGACGCTCACGAGCACTCGATCAAATCGCTCATGTCCAAACTTGCCTGGCCCCTCGAAAGTCACTTCGACTTGGTTATCAACCTCGGCCACCGAGCCAACCTTGGTGCTTAAAAAGATGCGATTGTCAAAAAGCTGTTTCAGCCGTCTTTGCAATGGTGCTACCAAGTCACGATCAGCGCCGGGCAATAGAGTATCGGTCCACTCGACAACGCTTACTTGCGAGCCTAGATGTGCGTAGACGGTTCCCATCTCAAGACCGATGTATCCACCTCCGATGACAAGCAACTTGCCGGGTATATCCGCCAACTTCAGCGCCCCGGTCGAGTCCATCACTCGCTCCGAGCCGATCTGGAAATTCTGGGGCATCGCTGGGATACTGCCCGTAGCAAGCACGCAGTAGTCGAACGTCAACTTGCCACCCTCAGGGATGCTCGGATCGGAGCCCTCGAGGATGAGCGTTGTGGAGTTCTCGAATCGACCCCGTGCGCGGATGACTTGCACGTTGCGACGCTTGGCCAGTTGTGCCAGTCCCCCTGTTAGGGTGTCGATAACTTTTTCTTTCCGAGCCCTTACCTTGTTGATGTCTACCCTGGGAGAGCCGAACTCTACACCCCAACCGCTGGTAAGCTGATGCGCCTCTTCAATCACCTTCGCGACATGAAGCAGTGCCTTGCTAGGAATGCAACCTCTTAACAGGCATGTCCCGCCGAGCTTAGGCTCGGCCTCGACGATGACAACTTGCTGACCTTCATCGGACGCAAGGAAAGCCGCCGCGTATCCGCCAGGACCACCACCTAGGACGACGATTGGAACGTGCATTTGAAATCAGATAAGAGGGTTTGAAAGGGGGGGATTAATGAACGAGGCTCGGTTCGACGAATCGAACGAGCCTCGTAGATTCACTCTTAAGATTATAATCGGGAGGAAACCCAATCGGTGGTTAACGCGACAGGAATTCGACCACGATATTGGCATTCACCGGCAACGAAATGTCGCTTGGTCCGGGAGTACCCAACATCGTTGCTCTGAGCCCTTCGGTATCGAGAGCCACCCACTCCAGCGGAGCTGGTGGGTTGTTAGCGATGATCCCTCGATAAAGGTTTCGCACCGCTTCGCTGCTTCGGATCTCGATCACATCTCCTGGTCTCAAAGAGAACGATGGGCTAGTTACCTTGACCCCGTTGACTTTGAAGTGACCGTGAACGATCCCCTGGCGTGCTTGCGGTCGGGTCTTGGCGAGCCCAAGACGGCGGACGACGTTGTCCAATCGTCGTTCGCACATGAGCAAAAGCGTCTCGCCGGTGTTACCCTTCTTGCGAACCGCATCATCGAAGTAACGGCGAAGCTGTCGCTCGCCGAGCCCGTAGTAATACTTAATCTTTTGTTTTTCGGCCAAGGCTGTGCCGTAGTTGCCTGATCGGCGGCTACGGGGGTGCATACCTGGCGGGTTGTCTTTCCGCTTTTCAAACGCGCGGACGCAACCTGCGCTCTCGTAGAGCAGCGCGCCAAAGCGTCGGTTGACGCGGGCTTTGGGTCCTGTGTATCGCGACATGCGAAGTTCCTGGATGTAGGAGGGCTCAGTCGGCACTCTTTGCTACGCCGCAAAGGTCTGCTGGCCAGGGGATCTTGGTAAGTGATGCTTTAATCCTGCGAAAATTCGCGCCTAGCAAATCCGAGCCAACCCCAAAGGATTGCTCGGTAAATCAGGGTGCAAGTTTTTATGCAGGATCTGCAAGCAAGGGATCAAGGCATCGCGATGGAAAACCGCGATTGAAAATCACCGAGGGACAGGCCCTCAAAGTCCATGCACTGCGAACTACTTGAGTTCGACAGTCGCACCGGCTTCGGTGAGTTCCTTCTTGATCTTCTCAGCATCGTCCTTGGAGACTTGCTCTTTGATCTTCGAAGGAACACCTTCGACCAATTTCTTGGCATCGATCAAGGACAAGCCGGTCAAGTTCTTGACTACCTTAACGACGTCAAGTTTCTTATCGCCGAAGGCGGTAAGAACGACATCGAATTCGGTCTTCTCAACCACAGCGGCAGCACCGCCGCCACCGTCGGCTGGAGCAGCCATGACAACAGCGCCACCAGCGGCAGCTTCGATGCCATGGACATCCTTTAGGTAATCGCTGAGTTCCTTGGCTTGCTTGAGCGTCAGACCAACGATCTTTTCGCCTAGGTTCTTGATATCTTCCGCGTAAGCGGTTGCTGACTCGGACATTCTAACATTCCTCTATAGTAAAAACGGACAAACGAATTGTTTAGGGAACCGACACACGCCGAAGGCTCCCTGCTCCAGGTCTTGCGACCAGGATTGTTTTCTTAGCCCTCGGAACCCTCGGAGCCCTCGGGAGCTTCTCGGTCTTCGATCATCTTCTTGACCTGACCGGCGATCTTTCGAGCAGGGCCGACAAGTTGACCCGAAAGGGTGCTTCCCGGCGAGAGAATCTGACCCAAAAGCATTGCAATCTGCTCTTGGCGATTCGGCCACTTGGCAACCTTCTTGACCGTCGCGGCGTCCATGGCCTCTCCGTCCATGACGCCACCTTTGATCTCAAGCTTTGGGAAAGCTCCAGAATCAACAAGCTTGGTAACGGTCTTGACCAAGGAGACGAAATCTTCGCCACCCCAGATCACAGCGAGACTACCGGTCTGATCATCAAACGCAGGACGTAACGTCGTGCCTTCGGTCGCCATGGAAGCGAGCGTTCGCTTGACGACCATCAAGCTCAAGCCTTGTTCGCGAAGGGCTTTGCGGATCGCATAGTTTTCATTGCCGGTCATTCCAACGATGTTGGCAACCATTGCATCATTGACGCCATCTAGGCGGCCAGAGATATCGCGCGAGATCAGTCTCTTTACAAATTTGCTCATGTGCTCACCAATTCCTTAAGCCGACACGCGGACGCTAGGGGTCATCGTTGCGCAAATCGCGATCGACTTGATGTAAGTACCTTTGACCGAGTTAGGTTTGATCGATTGCACATAGGAGATGAAGGCTCCGATGTTCTCGACCAGTTTGTTTGCATCGAAACTCATCTTGCCAACGACCGCATGGACGTTGGAGCCCTTATCGTTTCGAAACTCGACCTTACCTGCTTTGTACTCTTTGACGACTCGAGAAACATCGTTCGTTACGGTTCCAGCGCGTGGCGAGGGCATCAAGCCCCGTGGTCCAAGTAGCTTACCGAGCGGACCGACGATCCCCATCATGTCTGGGGACGCGATGCAGACATCAAAATCGAGCCAACCGTCTTTGATCCGTTTGGACAAATCATCCGAGCCGACTGCATCAGCACCGGCTTGCTCGGCTTCTTTTGCCAGATCGCCTTTCGCAAACACGATGACGCGTTGGGTTTTACCGATACCATGCGGAAGTACCAAAGAGCCGCGAACGATTTGATCGTTCTGAGCCGGATCGATCCCGAGATTGATATGAATCTCGACGGTTTGATCGAACTTGCGTCCGCTGAATTGCTTGAGCACATCAACGGCTTGTTGCAAAGGCATGGGATTCTTTCCCGGAGCCTTCGCAAGCATGGATTTCATTGCTTTTGTTGGTTTGACCATTTGAAAGTTCCCTTGGACTTAGCCTTGTACGATCTCGATTCCCATGCTTCTTGCTGTCCCTTCGATCATGCGACGAGCATGTTCAAGATCGCGGGCATTGAGGTCCGCCATTTTTTTATTGCAGATATCATCGACCTGAGCGCGAGTTACCTTACCGACCTTAGTCTTATGCGGTTCACCCGAGCCACTTGCGATCCCAGCAGCCATCTTCAGTAGCGCCGAAGCTGGAGGACTCTTGGTGATGAACTCGAAGCTTCGATCGGAGTAGACGGTGACGACCACCGGAATCGGCGTGCCGTTGAACTCTTTGGTTCGTTCGTTGAATTGCGAGACGAACTGACCGAGATTAATACCAAACTTGCCCAACGACGTTCCGACCGGAGGAGCTGGGGTCGCTTTACCTCCCGGCACTTGAAATGCCGCCTTGCCTGTGACTTGTTTAGCCATGTTTGAAAAAACCTAAATGACAAATTCCAAACGACAGACGAATCGGTGCTACGAGCGTCTACGCCCAAGCACCATTTCGCCAGGACTTACAACGACTCGATCTGCCAGTGATCCAGCTCGACCGGTGTGCTTCGCCCGAAAATGTTAATAATGACCGTGACCCTACCGTTGGCTTCGTCAATACGATCGACATCGCCTTCGAGACTTTGGAAGTTCCCTTCCTTGACTCGTACGCGATCGCCTGAACGAAACGGTATCGAGGTCTTTGGTCCTTGTTCTTGATCCACATCAGGATGCGCAAGCTTGATGATTCGCTCTGCATCCTCATCAGTCATCGGCGTGGGTTTACCATACGTTCCTGTGAAATCGCCGATGCCCGGTGTCTCTCGCACAAGGAACCAAGTGTCATCATTAATGATCATTTGGATCATCAGATAGCCCGGGTAAAGCTTTTGCTTTTTAATGCGCTTCTTGCCGTCCCGGGAAAAAACCACGACATCTTCGGTCGGAACTAGAATCTCGCCGAAGTATTCTTTTAGACTCGACAACTTGATCCTCTTCTCAAGCGCCTCGCGGATGGTATCCTCGCGGTTAAACGCGACTTTGAGGATATACCAACGCGGTGCCGGAGCGAGCCCGTCAGTTGTCGTATTGTTCGTGGAATTGTTCACTCGATAACCTAGCGCCAGTACATGCGAATCATCAACCGACCCCTCGTGGAATCGCCGATCAATCTCCTGGCTATGGGCCGACCCGATTTATATCGAGCCGACGCTACCATAAAAACTAACTCACCCCTAACGCGTCAAACAACAGTTGCCAAATTGCGTCGTAGCAGAAAAGCAACAGAGCTAGGAATGCCATGGTGAATATAACAACCATCGAGGCCCTGTAAAGCTCATTTTTCTTGGGCCACGAAACCTTTCCCATCTCTGCTTCAACGGCGATCAAAAAATCCGCAAAACGGGGCCAATTGATCAGCCTATACCCTAGCCACATCCCCAAAGCCGTCAGCCCCCCGGGCAACCAGTAGCGGGCAGAACTCCAAAGGGGATTTGCCTGGGCAGAAGCGCTCGGTGCGACCCAAGCTCCCATGGCTTCAAAAAGCTGCCAACCACCCAACCAGCAAGCGAGCCAAATGGCCAAACAGGTCACCTGCCTTACGAGCCTACCTTGCTTGACCTTGTACCGAGCGCTGGTGAGCAACTCGCTAATAAAAGATCGGTTGAGGGAATCGTCTGTAATCGTTGCCATGCTTGGAGCAATCATCTCCTGGAAGTAACAGGGGCGGCAGGAATCGAACCCGCAACCCCCGGTTTTGGAAACCGGTGCTCTGCCAATTGAGCTACACCCCTTTACGACAAGTCGCGGGCAACATCCCGCGACTGTCCCGAATCATCCATCTGCTCGAGCCGATCGTGGATCAGGCTCAGCAGTCAGTCGATTTTGATTAATCAACAATCTTGGTCACAACACCCGAACCGACGGTCTTGCCACCTTCGCGGATGGCAAAGCGTACATTTTCGTCGATCGCAACGGTCTTTTGCAGAGTTACAACCAATCGAACGTTGTCGCCAGGCATGCACATTTCGGCACCGATCAAATCGGCAGTGCCGGTAACGTCTGTCGTTCGGAAGTAGAATTGTGGTCGGTATCCGCTGAAAAACGGAGTGTGTCGACCGCCTTCGTCTTTGCTCAAGCAATAGACTTCGGCTTCGAACTTCAAGTGTGGGGTGATGCTGTTTGGCTTGGCCAAAACCTGACCACGCTCGATGTCATCGCGAGCAACACCGCGGAGCAAGCAACCGACGTTGTCGCCAGCACGACCTTCCTTCATTTCCTTGCGGAACTGCTCGACACCGGTGACGGTCGTCTTGCGCTTTTCCTTGGTCAAGCCGATGATCTCGACTTCTTCACCAACCTTGACCATACCGCGCTCGATACGACCGGTGGCTACTGTTCCGCGACCTTCGATGCTGAAGACGTCTTCGATGGCCATCAAGAATGGCTTGTCTTCTTCGCGGGTTGGTTGTGGGATGAACGAATCGACTGCAGCGAGCAGATCCGAGATGCACTTTGAAGCCACTGGATCGGCTGGCTTGTCATAAGCAGCCTTGGCGTTGCCACGGATGATCGGGGTCTCTTCGCCTGGGAAACCGTACTTGGAGAGCAACTCCCTGATTTCCAGTTCGACCAATTCCAAGAGTTCTTCGTCGTCGACCAAATCGCATTTGTTGAGGAACACGACGATCGCTGGAACGGCCACCTGACGAGCCAAGAGCACGTGCTCTTTGGTCTGCGGCATTGGGCCGTCAGCAGCGCTAACCACCAAAATCGCACCGTCCATCTGGGCAGCACCGGTGATCATGTTCTTAATAAAGTCCGCGTGACCAGGGCAGTCGATGTGTGCATAGTGACGGTTCTCCGTCTCATACTCCACGTGCGAAGCGGCGATTGTCACCGTCTTGGTCGCATCCCGAACCGTACCACCCTTGGCGATATCCGCATACGTCTTGGGAGTCGCCAGCCCCTTGGCTGCCTGCACCGCCAGCAATGCACCGGTGGTGGTTGTCTTGCCGTGGTCGATGTGTCCAATCGTTCCAACGTTGCAGTGGGGTTTCTTGCGTTCAAATACCTCTTTGGCCATTTTTTTCCACAACACCTAAATTAAAAAACCCAGAAATCTGTCGTTCTGAAGCCGACTACTACTCGTACGCTGTCTCCTGACCCAGATGCTCCAAACACCGCCTAACGTTCTGAAGCCTTTCTTGCGAAAAACCCCTAGAAAATCAACGTTTCTCGGAACAACTCTCCTACCCGAAGGCCAAAAGCATAAGCAAATCCCATAAACATGCAATGCTTAAATCGGATCTACTTCCTTGGCATTCGCTGAGCTAAAGCTGCTGATGGGACTTGAACCCATGACCTCTTCCTTACCAAGGAAGTGCTCTACCACTGAGCTACAGCAGCACCGTCAGGAGAGCGGGTGAAGGGAATCGAACCCTCGTATTCAGCTTGGAAGGCTGCTGCTCTACCATTGAGCTACACCCGCAGTGTTTTCTTCCGGTTCCATGTAAAGCCCGAACCATACGAGCCATACACACAACTTTTCGACTTTGCTGCCGCTCTATTTTACGAAAGCGACAAGCAATGGGAGGTGTAGGATTCGAACCTACGTAGGCATAGCCAACGGATTTACAGTCCGTCCCCTTTAACCGCTCGGGCAACCTCCCCCCGATTTGACTCAAGCCATTTTCGGCCATCTACCCCCGACTTGTGCAACCGGCCTAGCCAACAATCCAAGACTTTTCGCAAGGATTTTGACCAGCACCAATCCAACAGAGCCGGCGATGGGACTCGAACCCGCAACCTGCTGATTACAAATCAGCTGCTCTGCCAATTGAGCTACGCCGGCATCATCTGCTGTTGGGTTTCCATCTTCCGAGTCGCACTAGTGTACAAATCGGCACTGTCCCCGCAAGGCGAATTTTCCCAGGGTTTTCGTGGTTCGAGGGATTTCGAGGTCAGACACGGCCAGCCGGCCCAGAGTTCGCCTCCGACGAGCCTTTCTCTAACTAACGCTTCTGGTTGAGAATCAGCCCGAGTATCTCGGCCCGGGAGGATAGATTCTCTCGGAAAACACCTCGCATGGCACTGGTCGTACAAGACGCACCAGTCTTGCTAATTCCACGCATCGACATGCAAGAGTGGGATGACTCGATCAGGACAACCACCCCGCGAGCCCCGAGCTCCTGTTCGACCATGTTGGCAATCGTCTCGGTCATCCGCTCTTGAACCTGCGGACGCTTTGCTACCTCATCGACCACGCGAGCCAATTTGCTAAGCCCCACGACTTTGCCATTGGGCAAATACCCCACATGCGCTTTGCCTGTAAATGGCAATAAATGGTGCTCGCACATGCTGTGGAATTCAATGTCCTTGACCAACACAATCTCGTCGTAATTCTCAGTGAATACTCGCTTGAGGTGAATCCTGGGATCCTTGTGCAATCCCGAGAAAATCTCAGCATACATCCGCGCTACACGAGCCGGTGTTTCAAGCAACCCCTCACGGTCTGGATCCTCCCCAACAGCAATGAGAATCTCTCGTACCGCTTTCTCAATGCGAGCATGATCAACCTTCGTAGTGCCTTGGTTCTTGCTTGTCACAGACTTGTTTCGCTTGCTGTTTTTTTCTGCCCGACTGGCAACCTCATTGGTTGCACTTGCCAAGCTTCGTGTGATTCTCTTGCCAGTAATCATAATCGAACTTTCCAAATATCTCGATTCGAGAATTGTCAGTTTGCCTGCAACGTTCCTTGCAGTGGCCTCAAGCGGGGCAAGCTCAAGCGGGTGTTCCGAAACCCACGGAATAATAGCGGCTTGCCAAGCCCAATCCCCTTGCAAGTCGCAAGTGGACTGTGCCTGCAGCACGACAAAATCGAATTTATCGAAAGTCCCTTAAAAATTGGTCGAATCGACTTTGCTAGCTGCGTCCCTGCAGGAACTCCTGCGGGTATACTCGGACACTCGCACAAACCAAGCTGTTTTCCGAGTCATTCTTCTTAAACTATGAGCAACCAAGAGCCATCGGGGGGCGTGAGCCTCCGGGACTTCCAAGCCTTGATCCACAAGATGTACTACGAGAAGGATCTTCAACGCGGCATCCCAGGAACCTTCATGTGGCTCATGGAAGAAATCGGTGAACTGGCCTCGGCCCTTCAAACCGGAACCGACCGCGAGAACCTTGAAGAAGAATTCGCGGACGTGCTTGCCTGGCTTACCACCATCGCCAACGTTGCACAAATCGATCTTGCCCAAGCCATCACGAAGAAGTACGGACAAGGTTGTCCAGGTTGCAAACTCTTTGTCTGCACATGTGCACTTGAAGAAAAGCCCTAACAGGAAAAACAAACCTCATGATCGATGTCTCTGCCGTCAACCAATTTCACACTTCAAGTGTCGCTCGGTGGCACCGCGAGCCTCTGGATCAACCCTACGGTGATCCGCTCGTCGCCGTCGAAACCGCAGGTGATCCTCTTGCGATCATCTGCCAGCAACACCAGTTCAATTACTTGTTATGGCACGAGGAAGACATCGCGCGCTCGGTGGATGTCTCGGATGCTCAAATCGCCCAAGTCAAACGCAACATCGATAAATACAATCAAGCTCGCAACGACTGGATTGAAAAGGTCGATGATTGGATCACTACCGATCTTGGCCGCAAAAATATCGAACCGTCCCCGCAAGCCAAACTCAATACCGAAACACCCGGCTCGGCGATCGATCGCCTTTCGATCATGTCGCTTCGCATCTATCACCTCGAAGAACAACTCGAACGAACCGATATCGATCAAGCTCACATCGACAAAGTCTCACATCGATTGGCCGTCTGCCGTCTGCAATTTGCAGATCTCTCGAACTCGCTCCAAGAACTCCTCGCGGATATCTACTCGGGTCACAAACGCCACAAAACCTACCGGCAAATGAAAATGTACAACGACCCAAGCCTCAATCCCTACTTGTACAATCGCCAAGCCAAAGCAACCTAAGTTCACAAGGTCTACTCTATGGAACGTCTTATCCCTGTCCTAGGTCTATGCGTCCTATTGGGCATCGCGTGGTTACTCAGTTCCGATCGCCGCCGGATCTCTCCACGAATTGTCATCGGTGGACTCCTGATGCAATTTGTATTGGCTCTGATAGTGCTGCGTTCGGATCTTGGGCACTCGGTCTTCAAAACCATCGGTAACCTGTTTACCAATCTGCTCGATTGCGTTGATCAAGGTGCAGGATTCGTCTTTGGCAACAACGAAGTATCAACTCCCGGTGGCAACACCGCTGCCTACAAAGTCCACTTCGTGGCCTTCAAAGTCCTCCCGACAATCATCTTCTTCTCGTCACTGATGTCGATTCTCTATTACATCGGCGTGATGCAAAAACTCGTCGGTGCGATCTCCTTCGTGATGCAGAAAACTCTCGGTACAAGCGGTGCCGAGACGCTTTCGACTGCAGGGAATATTTTTGTCGGGCAAACCGAAGCTCCCTTGCTCGTGAAACCTTATTTGAACACCATGACTCGATCCGAACTCATGGCGGTTATGGTCGGTGGTTTTGCCACCATCGCCGGTGGCGTTATGGCTGCCTATGTCGGGATGGGGATCAGCCCCGTTCACTTGCTCACAGCCAGTTTGATGTCGGCCCCGGCCGCACTGGTCATCGCCAAAATCATGCAGCCAGAAGTCGATCAACCTCTGACACTCGGCAAAGTCGAAATGACCCCTCCGATGGAAGCCACCAATGTAATCGATGCAGCAGCCCGTGGTGCTAGCGATGGAATGCAACTAGCCCTCAACGTCGGAGCCATGCTCATCGCGTTTTTGGGACTGATCTACATGCTCGATTCAAGCCTAGCGGCGATCACTGAGTGGATCTCCATCCGTGTCACAGGTGAATCCAGCCCATGGACCTTCACACAAATCATCGGCTGGATCTCGCGACCCTTTGCTTGGCTCATGGGCATCGAAAGCAAGGACATTCCCTACGCGAGCCAAGTCCTTGGAACTCGCATCGTAGGAAACGAATTCATCGCCTACCTGCAACTCGATCCGAAAATCAATCCTGATCTTACGATCTCCGAGCGAACCAAAACGATCCTTACCTACGCCCTGTGCGGCTTTGCAAACGTCGGCTCGATCGGTATCCAGCTCGGTGGACTCGGGCCGCTTGCTCCCGACCGCCGCGCAGATCTTGTCCGACTCGGTGTCCGGGCCATGATCGGCGGATTGCTCGCCTGCTATATGACCGCATGCTTGGCATCCATCTTGATCCCCTAAACTTCAGCGACTCGGGACCTGTCGATGACCAAACGAAATGACCAGCAAGTCTTGGAGTACTTGGAACAAGCTCGGCAAGTGGCCGCGCGAGCTTACTGCCCCTACAGCAAATTCACCGTCGGCTGCGTGCTGGTCGATACCCAAGGCCGCGTCTTTGAAGGTTGCAACGTCGAGAACGCTTCGTACTCGGTGACCCTCTGCGCCGAACGAACTGCGGGCTCGCAAGCGATCGCACAAGGATCACGAACTTGGGAGGCGATCTACATCGTATCGCCAACGCGAGTGAGTCCCTGCGGCACCTGCCGACAGTTTCTCTTTGAACTGGCCCCTCAGTTGAAAATCTATCTTGGCGATCTGCAGTCCAAAGAGTTCATCGGGCCCGTTGCCATCGGAGATTTGCTTCCGATGGCAATGAATCTTCAGCAGACCAAGCTACCGCATGCTTAAGCCTGAGTTTCGTATCCCTTGCGGCTCTCACGACCAAGGAACGAGTTGGCTTGATCATCTCCGACAATCACTCGCTTGTCGGCATCCCAAGCCACCGCGCGGCCTAGTCGCATCGCAATGTTCGAAAGGTGACAGATCTCAAGCATCCGATTGTGAGTCCATACGTCCGAAATCGGTTGCTTGCGAGTCTTCATCGCAGCCGTGAAGTTCTCGGTGTGATTCTCACTGACTTTACCACCGTAAATGTCTTCGATCGCTCCATCAGGCAGCGGCTTTTCCTTGAGCTCTTCGACCGGCTTGCCCGTGATCTTGCCTCGGTTGACGAAGAATCGACCTTCGGTTCCCTCGAACAAAATTCCGTTATCCCCTTCGCTGGTGATGACCAGCAGGACATCGTTAGGCATCGCCGCATGGATCTCAAAGTTCGTCGCAGCGTTGTACTGATCCGATACCAGAGGATGACCATCTTTGTACTCCACCGGCAGTTTGTAGCTGACCGGTGTGACCTTGCTGGGCCCTGTTTGGCTAGCACCCATAGCCCAACAAGCGATATCGACGTGGTGGGCACCCCAGTCGGTCAGCTTGCCACCAGAATACTCGTGCCAGTTGCGGAACGAATAATGTCCATTGCTATAGAGTGGTACACCACCACCATAACCCTTGCGCATCTCGGGAAGTGCGCGGTAAGGAACCTTGGGTGCTGGCCCGAGCCAAAAATCATAGTCGAGCCCTTCGGGCACAGCCGCCTCTGGAATCACCGGCGAGGCTTCCATTGCATCGATCCCGCATGTGACCTTTTTAACTTTGCCGATCCGACCATGCTTGACCAAAGCGACAGCAGTCAAGAATTGATTGTTGAACTCGGTTCGCTGCATCGTACCGACTTGGAAGACCCGACCGGTCTCCTTAACAACCTTCTCGATCAACTTGCCTTCGTTGATAGTGAGTGTCAGGGGCTTCTCGCAGTAGACATCTTTGCCGGCTCGCATCGCCTCGATACAAATCTTTGTGTGCCAGTGATCCGGAGTGGCAATCATCACCGCATCGATGTCCTTGCGATCGAGGATCTTGCGATAGTCCTTATAAGCATCCGGCTTTTTGCCCTGAGCCTTCTCAACCTTGCCGACGTTCTCTTCCAAAACCTTCGAGTCCACATCGGCAAGGGCCGCAAAGTTCGCGAACTTAAAGGACTTGCTGGTAATCGCCCAACCTTGATTCCTAAGTCCGATGGTGGCAAACACGGGCCGATCGTTGGGTGACTGATAACCGGATGCTCGAAACGGCGAGCAAGCGACCACCGAAGCGCCAGCAACGCCCATCAAGAAATGCCGACGTGAATTGGATTGCGAGTGACTCATCGATCATTCTCCAAAATGCTTAATCAAGTAACAAGAAGGTAGAGGACTCAGGCGGAGTTCAAGAAAGAATAACACGACAAACACGATCACGAAACGGTTCCCAATGCATTTTGTGGGTAACGCGTTTGGCGTTCTTTCCCTGAGCATTCGCGTGCTTTTCTTGCGGTAAGCGTGTGCAAGAAGCAGGAGCAGACCGTGCCTACTAGCGCAAGAAAAGCGATGTAAAAATCGACCGGTTTTAGGGTTAGTAAAGCCCGCTGCCAACAAAAACCGCATGTTACTAAGTCGATTATTGGGATTTTTTAAGTCGACTCATTGGCCTCCTTGAGGGATACTAATAGGCTGTCAGAAATGTAACCACCCCCTTTGTGCGGCTTTGTCGCACCGAAGTTTTCAAAATCCATGTCGATCGACCTTATTCCCGACAGCCCACCAGCACCATCCCACAGTATTGAGACGAAGCCGACGGCATGCGAGTCTCCCAAGGCGCCGAAAGTTCTACCGGCGGATCCTACTCAAGTGCTTCCTCGACCCGAGACCGCCGTCAAACCGGTACAGATCCGTTGGCGGTATGCGATCTCAATCCCTTTGATTCACTTGCTTGCATGCTTGGCCTTTATCCCTTGGTTCTTCAGTTGGACAGGCGTTGCTCTGAGCATTCTGGGTCTCTATGTGTTTGGGACCTTGGGCATCAACATCGGGTACCACCGGTTGCTGACCCACCGAGGGATGAACGCCCCAAAGTGGTTCGAACACACATTGGCACTGCTTGGGGTTTGCACCATGCAGGACACACCGGCATGCTGGGTCGCGATGCATCGGATCCATCACCAGCATTCGGACCATCAACCTGATCCGCACAGCCCTCTGGTTACTTTTTTCTGGGGCCACTTCGGTTGGTTGATGGTTGAGAATCGGGATTTTACGAACGTCAAAGACTATCAAAAATTCACTCGGGATCTGTTGAAAGACCCCTTCTACATGAAACTCGAAAGGAACTGGAACTGGCTCAAGGTCTACTTGGCCGTCGCGATTCTTTACCCGATCATTGGCTTTGCAATCGGTTGGCTCACCTCGGGTAACCTTTGGGGTGGAATCCAGTTTGGATCGAGCTTGCTAGTCTGGGGCGTCTTTGTGCGAACGGTTCTGAATTGGCACATTACTTGGAGCGTCAATTCGGTGACCCACATTTGGGGGTATAGAAATTATGAGACCAAGGACAACAGCCGCAACAACTGGCTCATCGGTCTAATCGCTAACGGTGAAGGATGGCACAACAATCACCATGCCGACCAACGAGCCGCTGCTCACGGGCACAAGTGGTGGGAGTTTGACGTCAGCTGGATCACGATCCGAGCCTTTGAAAAATTAGGACTCGTTCGCGATGTAGTCCGCCCTCAGGCTTGGAACTCCAAGACCAGTGGTAAGACTCACTAGATCCTTGGGCGCGGAAGTTTCTCATGAGCAGCGGTAAGGGCCTTGCAAAATGGGCTCGGGGTATTGATCAATCCGATTTAGCCAAGCGATTCGGAACCCCTCTGTATGTAACGAGCTTGGCTCAATTGACCAAGAACGCAAAGGACTGGTTTGAGTTAACGGGCAATCCACGCGATATCGCTTGGCCTGTCAAAGCCAATCCGTCGCTTTCAATACTGCGACAATTAGCAAAACTGGGTTGCTCGGTCGACTGCGCATCCGAATCAGAAATCCGATCCGCAATCATGGTCGGAATACCTTGGTCAGGGATCCTCTACAACACCCCGGTACCTAACAGAGATTTACTGGCCCAAGTGGTTCGCAAAGGCGGAATCGGGGTTGTCGACTCGGTCGAGATTCTCCAAGGACTCGAACAAGCACTTCAAGACCAAGAGATTGCTGGACAGATCTTCGTCCGGGTTAGCCCACGACTGCCGGTGGAGTATCTGCATCATGCCGACTGGGAATCCTCTGTCGCCCACGCGTCGACTTCGTCCAAGTTTGGGATTCCCGAAGAGTCGATTGTCGAACTTTTGAGGGGTTGCCGAATACCCATAACAGGCTTGCACATGCATGTCGGTACGCAGATGGATCATCTGGATCCCTTCAAGCGAGCATTGGAACTGCTCCACGGGTTGGCCGACGAGATTCATCAAAACACTTCGCATCGCATCAAAGCTCTGGATCTTGGAGGTGGACTCGGTATCTGCTTTCAAGAATCGGAAAGTTTTCCAACCATCATCGAGTACGTGGCTGCCATGAAAGGGTCGCTGCGATCGGATTTTCGTTATTTGGTCGAACCAGGGCACGCTTTGGTCGGTGATGCAGTCGCGCTGCTTACCAGTGTGCGAGAGGTTAAGGAAATACGTGGTCGAAGATGGGCATTGGTCGATGCGGGTACGGATCAGTTGGCAAAGGTGACGCTCATGAAATGGTACCACGAGGTTCTCGGCCCCGATGGAATCCCATTGCCTACCGAAGGTTCTGATGCAGTCGGAGGCCCCCACTGCTTTGCAGGTGACCTGCTGGTTCCACATACCCAGCTCGGATCGATTCGCACAGGCGATACGCTTTTGGTTCAGCACGTTGGTGCCTACTGCTACTCACTTGCGAATCACTTCAATGGACGATTTGGTCCATCGCATGTAGCGGTTTCTGAAGATGGCCAAAGCGTTACTAAAACCCACCAGCCAGAGGACTGGTTCTTTGATTCCGGGAACATCGGCTTCGATTGGCTTGATCGCACCGAACCTACTTCAGCCCCCGATAAGGCTCTTGAGCAGCAGCTTCCTTTGGACCACGTTAGAAATTTAAGCAGCCAGTATCTAAGCCAACTGGCGAATAACGATCGCTATGAGATCATCGCCGCGAGTCGATTAGGATCCGGTCGGTATTTCTTCGAAGTACAAGTCCAATGCGATGTCGAATTTATCTCGATGCCTTTTGCCATTCGCATCGTTGGAGATGCAACCATTGTGGCTAGTTTGGATTGCATGCAGAAACAAAGCAAAGATGTCTGTGTGTGGGCGACGCGCCTTGCCATGCGAGCCGACTCGGTCTTACCCGTTGAGCGACCGTTGCGAGTCGAAGTTCATATCTCGCCACCGATCGATCTTCATCGAAGCGATCGGACTCGCAGCATCGCACACTGGTCGATCAATGAAGGCCAATTCAGCGGCTCGTTTTACTTGAGCATCTGATGGATCAGTAGTCGTCATTGACCTGGGCGGCTTGCCATAACTCCTGGTACTTGCCGACCACAAAGGGATTGAGATTTTGGGCGAATTCCAACGGCAAGCGATTGACGCGAATCAGTTGGATGACGTCATCGAGATCCCTTGGCCTGTGTGACACTGTCGTACCACATGCGATCTTGAGTTCCAAGAGCGTTTCGAGCGTAATGAATGGGATCCCCTCGTCGTTTCGAAACGACACATCTTCTGGAGCCGGAAAGGCTACCGGTTTAGGCAATCCATCACCGGGATAATCTCCGACAATCAACGTGTCGACGTTCACCGAAGTGATCGTATCCTTAAAATTCTTAGATCCCTCAAACTTATCCATCCATCCAAGACCGATATGCTTGGACTTGAAACGCACTAGATCCTCTCGGCGGATCAGAACATTTACGTCGGCTGTCGTTCTTTTGTGACCATGCACATTGGCAGCCATCGCGCCGGCGATCGCAAAAGGGATCTTCATTTCGTCCAAGATGCGCGCAAGCCGTCGCATTGTTTCATGGATCGGTGATGCCTCCATGAAGAATTTGTCAGCTCGCTTGGCGACCTCTAAAACGGACTCCGGCATATCGATAGGAATTTTTTTGGAACGTGGTCGATTAGGAAAGTGCGTTTTGAATGAGCAGCACGATCTGATCGGACGTAATCTTGAAATGTTTGTAAAGCTGATCGGCGGGGCCGGAAGCTCCAAAGCCGGTCATGCCCACGAAAAGACCGTCGAGTCCGATGTACTTGTCCCAACCCAATCGCAAGCCGGCTTCGCAGGCGAGTCTGAGCGTGACACTCGGGGGCAAGACCTCGTCGCGGTACGATTTGGGTTGCTCATCGAACAGCTCGCAGCAAGGCATGCTCACGACTCGCACTGGGATTCCTTGGCTAGCGAGTTGCTCTTGGGCCTTGATGCAAAGCATCAGTTCGGTTCCGGTGCCAATCAAGATCGCTTTTGGGGTGCCTTGGCAATCGCTCACGACATAGCCACCTTTTTCAGCGCCGGCTGCACTAGCCACCTTGGTCGGATCCATCGTCGGTACATTTTGTCGAGATAAAACCATCGCGCTAGGATGGTTGCTCATTTGCAAGGCGGCACGATAGCAGTGGAGGACTTCGTTGGCATCTCCCGGACGAAATACGTACAAACCCGGGATCGATCGGCAAGCGGCCAGATGCTCGATCGGCTGGTGCGTTGGGCCGTCTTCGCCAAGTCCGATCGAGTCGTGTGTCACAACGTACAGGACAGGCTGATGCATGATGCTGCTTAGTCGCATCGAGGGACGCATGTAATCGGTAAAGACAAAGAAGGTTGCACCGTAGGGCCGCAATCCACACAGGCTCATGCCGTTGAGGGCAGCAGCCATCCCGTGCTCACGGATCCCAAAGTGCATATTGCGACCCGAATAATTGTTTGGCAAAAAGTCCTTTTCGGTATCGATGAGGGTCATCGTCGAGGGTGCCAAGTCCGCAGATCCGCCGATGAGTTGTGGGATGTGAGGCGAGAGCATGTTGAGAACCTTACCGCTCGAAACGCGAGTGGCCATCCCCTTGGCATCAGCAGCAAAGGGCTTGAGCCCCTTGTCCCAATCGGCCGGAAGCTTGCCATCGAGGATCGATTGAACCTGGGCCGCCTCGGCCGGATACTGCTTGGTGTAGTTTGCAAACAGAGCATTCCAATCCGAACTTGCTTTGCTTCCTCGAGCGCCCATGGTCTGTGCGAAGTGTTCACGAACTTCGGGTGGAACCAGGAATTTTTCGTTCTCGGGCCAGCCATAATTCTTCTTGGTCAACTTGCACTCTTCTTCACCAAGCGGTGCACCGTGGGCTCCGTGGCTATTGGCTTTGTTGGGGGACCCGTATCCGATGATCGAATTGACAACGATCAGCGTTGGTCGATCTTCGGTGGCTTTGAATTCATCGAAAGCGGCTTGCAATGCACCTCGATCGTTGGCGTCTTTGACGTGGATCGTATGCCAACCTAGCCCTTTGAATTTCATGGCCATGTTTTCGCTGAAGGCTAAATCGGTATGGCCTTCGATGGTGATCCCATTGTCATCGTAAATCCAACAGAGGTTCGAAAGCTTTAGGTGTCCAGCGATCGAAGCTGCTTCGCTCGAAATGCCTTCCATCAAATCGCCGTCGCTACATAGGGTGTAGACATCGTAGTCGAAGAGTGCAAAGCCTGGACGATTGTACTTGGCTCCAAGAAACTTCGAAGCGATCGCCATTCCGACGGAGTTTGCGACACCTTGGCCAAGCGGACCGGTGGTCGTTTCGATACCGGTGGCATATCCGAATTCCGGGTGGCCAGCGCAAGGGCTGTGCAACTGACGGAATTTTTTGAGATCCTCGATCCCAAGCGACTCTCGATCGGTGACCTTACCATGCTTGTCCACATGCCGGATACCCGATAGGTGGATCATTGAATAAAGGAGCATCGAAGCGTGCCCGCAGGACAGGACAAAGCGATCGCGGTTATGCCAGTTGGGATTGCTCGGATCGTATTTGAGATTGTGGGCCCAAATTTGATAGGTCACTGGCGCGAGTGCCATCGGTGTTCCTGGGTGGCCACTATTTGCGGCTTGTACGCCATCCATGCTCAAGGTTCGGATGGTGTTGACGGCTAGATCGCCAAGGGAGCTCGATGATGCGTTCAAGATTAGATTCCTTTGTGTGTGTGACTACGGTTTCTTTAGTTCGATAATCTTTAGGGGGGAGAATAACGATTGGAAGTCTCTGATGCAATCGGCCAGAGAGGCTCGGAGGATGAACTTAACGTCCGGCCGCCCAGACGATGCCACGAATGAGCGTCGTTAAGAAGACTTCATCGGTGAAAGTATCGTTGGAATGGCCGTAGGTGGTTCCAAAAACTCTTCCTTTTCCAAACTGGTTTGTCCAGAAAACAGGCTGGACCTCACCGGTTTTCTCGCTCTTGGTTGTGGCGAGCACTTTGGTATTGGGCCAGATCTTCTCGACGATATACAACTCATCCATCGGTGTCTTGTAATCGGCCGGTATTGCTTTGGTAATCGGGTTATCCTTTTGGACGACTTCGACGGGATATCGACTTTGATGTTCGTGTTTGCGGGAAGTGACGCCTAGGAATTCGCGCCAATCATCGATTTTGGCTGATCGGTAGGTGTGCATTGCGCAATGGATGACCACGGCATTGACACCCTCGCGGTGGGGTTGAGTGATCTTACGAATGTACTCTGGGTCATCGGTGTCGGCGAAGCACTCGTTGTGGATCACCACATCAAAACCTTTGGCCCAATCGGTTTTGTTGTACAGATCGATCATCGCCCGGGTGCCTTTGCCCCCTTCAAAGACGATCGTCCAATCGACATCGACCTCTTGCTTCTTCGCTGCAAGTTGCATGGCTTTGGTTTGGTAGTCGTAGTCGTGGCAGCAACCTCCGGTGATTACCAACACTTTGATAGGCTCGGCACCGCCAGCGGCGAGAAGAAAAGACAAGTAAAGAACAATAGGGAAAATGCTTTTAGCGAATATTCGTGTCAATGAAAACATGGGTAAGGTCATGGTGCGAAACTTAGTTCTCCTAGGATGGCCTGGACGACGATCGGCTGACCGTCGCGTTGCAGTTGGATTTGGATCGATTCCCCGGCTGGGGTATCTCGGATCGTATCGATCGCTTGTTCTACAGAAACGATCTCGATGTCATTGAGTTTGATCACGCGGTCTCCGGGTACCAAGTTTGCTTGAGCCGCAGGGGAGTCAGGAACCACAGCGCGAACCACGACTGCGGGCGTTTCTAAAGCGGTCTCTGAGAGGATCTCGGGTACGAGCTCAACTCCGAGCCAACCGCGACGAACTCGTCCGTGCTTGATCAGCTCGCTGAGGACATCCTTGGCGATGTTCGATGGGATCGAGAAGCTCACTCCGCGATAGGATTCGCCAACGATGGCTGTGTTGATGCCGATGATTTCGCCTCGGCCATTGACCAGTGGACCACCGCTGTTACCAGGGTTTACTGCAACATCGCTTTGCATCAGATCTGCATAGCGGGACGATATTCTCTCGCGCGAGCTTCGATACTGGGGGTTGGCATTGAGATCGACTCGATGCTTTCCGCTGAGGATCCCGAACGAAACCGAGCCAGTGAGACCAAAGGGACTTCCTACAGCCCAGACCGGCGAGCCGATTTCGAGAGTGTCACTATCTCCCCAATCGATAGGCATAAGATCTTGGGCATCGATTTTCAGAAGTGCCAAGTCGGTGGTTTTGTCGACACCGACAATCTCGGCTGCGAGCATGCGTTGATCTGCGAGATAAACAGTAATCTCGACACCGCCACTGAGAACATGGTGATTGGTGAGTATGTAGCCATCGTCGCTGACGATCACACCACTGCCCTGACCGGTGGCTCCAAAGCTGTCGAAGTTGCTTTCAGGACTCAAGCGAGTTTCGCGATTGGGACCTGCTTTGGGGATTAAGTTTTTGGGTTTGCGACTCAGGGTTGAACCAAGAGGTTGCTGGTTGGAAACCGTGATGTGGACGACGCTTGGTTGAACCCTCTTGGTCACTAAGCGTGAGACTTGGGAAAGCCCTTCCCATGAGATCTTTTGGAGGTTTTGGGCAGACTGTTCGTACTCGGCTCTCAGATGTCCACGATGCCAAGAGTACCGCGACGACTCGAGCATCGGTGGCAACAAGAATCGAAGAACCGTCAAAAGCACTAGGACGATCAGAAGGCTAAGGAGCGACGAGCCAACCATATGACGCATCGACGGATGGGTGCTCGGAGCCGTAGCGGCAACTTGGTTCGGGGGATCTGCAGATTCGGGTGGATTCGTATCGCTCATCGCCGTCGACAAAACGCTTAGCGGCAAAGATTACAGTTCAAAACAACGCCATTTAGAATTGGAACCGCCAGAGGTTCGAACCACAAGCAAATTTTTGCTCAATGCGGGCAAAGCCCGATATTTTCCCTCCGATAAGGGCAATTGGGTCGTCCAAGTTGGCTTGAAACCCTCGCGAGATGCAGGCAGAAGCCACAATTTTCCGTTGATTCCGACCAGCAGCAAGTTTGTACCAGCCTGGCCTCGGAGTCCTATGACATGGCAAATCGGGATTCCCGATTCGCTCCAAATGGACTTGCCTGTCGCGCTGTCGATGCATTGGAAGCTCGAGAATCCACCGTCTTCACGTCCATCTGATCCATAGATGCTCTCATCGACGGCGATCGGTGTGGCGTACTGACTAGAGATCGCGTCACCCTTTTGAACGGTTTGTACATTCTGGCCGTCTTGCTTTGCGATCACAAAGCCGATGCCATAGCTCGATGTCAAAAACAAATTATTTTCCTTAGTCACGATCGGTGTAGCTGCGTTGACCGTCGGGCCTCGCTGCCCAAAGGGAATCTTCCACAATACAGAGCCGTCGGTTGGTTTGAGCCCAAAGGTCTCTAAACGTGTAGGCACAACGATCTGTTGATTCCATAGAATGGGTGAAGCGTAACTGGCGTCGGCATCGGTGGCTTGCCACTGGGTCTTGCCATCTGCAAGTGAGACAGCGACGACACCTCCCTTTTTGCGGCCACCTACATTGATGATGACCGAGTTATCGACCAGCAGAGGCGTGCTACCTGCTCCAAAGTATCCATCCTCGGCGCCGTATTCCTTGCGGAGTTCCCTAGACCAAAGCTTCTTGCCATCGGCCAAGTCGACACAGTGGAGTGTGCCAGCGGCCGAGTAGGCTAGCACTTTGCCACTGGCGATCAGAGGGACACAACGAGGACCTGTATCCGAATCGATCCCCTGTCGATACGTGGCAGGAAATGTTGTTTTCCAAATCGATTTTCCCTGGTCGAGCATGACGGCTTGGATCACATCGTTTGCACCTTCGCGAAAGAACATAACCACTCGGTCTTGCTGGATCGCAGCACCTGCATAACCTTGACCGGCATCGATCTCCCATCGCAATTTAGGTGTGCTCTTGGAGTGATCAGACAACTCGGGACTAGCTGCTGCAAAGCCATCCCTAGTCGGGCCTAGCAAACCAGGCCAGTCGGCATTTGAGACCGTCCATGGCCATAAGGAGCAAACCGATGCAAGCAAGCCGATGCGGGTCAGTAAGCCCGCAGGATAAGCGTGTGGAAACGACATCGGGCCGAGCCCTCCGATTTTCAAATGGATTTCAGATCAGTGGAACTGTGGATCTATCAGTAGCGGACCAGTGCGGTGCCCCAAGTCAATCCGGCACCAAAGCCGCAAAGTAGAATCAATTTACCCTTTTGGAGTCGTCCTTGCAGGTTGGCTTCATGAAGTGCAAGAGGAATACTGGCGGCTGAAGTGTTTCCGTAGCGATCCAAATTGACGACGACTTTTTCGGGCGGAATCTGCAGGTCATCGAGCACCGCATCGATGATTCTGGTGTTGGCTTGGTGCATGACCACCAGATCGATGTCTTCGAGGGTGTATCCAGAGTTTGCAAGGACATCCTTTGTGCTATCGACCACGCAACGCACGGCCCATTTGAAGACGCTTTTGCCATCCATTTGCATGTACTGACGGCCTTGGGCTAGGCGTTCAGGAGTCAATGGCTCGCGCGACCCGCCTCCAGGGGTACACAGGGCTTCGGGGGATCCTTCGGCCCCGAGTGTAAAGGCGAGGATACCCGGGGCGTTTGCACCGTCTTGGCCATCGGAAGCCGCGACGGGTTGTAGCAGTGCTGCACCGGCCCCATCGCCAAAGAGTGGATAGGTCTTTTTGTCCTTTGGATCGACCGTCCGACTCATCACTTCGCATCCTACGATCAGCGCATTGCGGGCTAGGCCATTGGCGACAAATTGCGAACCGACGATCAGCCCATACATGAATCCCGAGCAAGCAGCATTGAGATCAAAGGCTGGTGCGATGCAACCGAGTTTGCGTTGCAAAATGCAAGCCGTCGAAGGGGTCATGTAGTCTTGAGTAATTGTTGCGACCAAGACCAAATCGACCTGCGCTGGATCGACCTGCGCGCGGCTCAAGCAATCGATGGCAGCAAGATATCCAAGATCGCTTGAGGCTTGATCATCCCTCGCAAAACGTCGTTGACGAATGCCGGTTCGCTGGATGATCCAATCGCTATCGCAGCCCAAAGAGGAGAGTTCTTCGTTGCTGACGATCCGCTCTGGAGCGTACATCCCGGTGGATGCAATCACTACGGGAATCGGTTTGCCGAGCCGACTGCGTCCACTTGGGACTAACGAATCTTTGAACATACCAGAGGGAAATACCAGTCGTAAGGAAGGCGTTCTTTTCAGAGCCGAGAGTATAGCAACCAGCATCCGACTGGATACCGGTTTGATCGGAGTTTCCGTAAGCTGCGTAGGCTGCGGAGTGTGGGGGAGATTTTGACAAGATTTCAACAATTTTGACGATTCTACCGTTTTGGGGGGTGACTACGGCTGGGTGGGGAAGTTAGATTCTACGGCTACTGCGGGCCTGCTACCACGCTTTGTATGCGTGAATCCTGGCCATTGCGCCGTGGCTCGTTTCCCACACTCCAGCCATAGAAAGTGCTGATGTTGCGATGTGCTTGATCGCCATTCAATATCGCGTGGTTCCAGAGACTCCAATCCTTGTGGCCACCAACCGCGAGGAGTTTTACGATCGGCGAAGTCATTCGCCGGGAATTCAATCTGGCAAACCGCGTGTTCTTTGTCCCCTCGACCAACGTAGCGGCGGGACTTGGTTGGGAGTTAACCAACACGGAGTTTTCGTCGGGATCTGCAATCGTAGGGTTTTCGAACCCCTCGGTTCGAATCGCTCCCGAGGCTTGCTCGTCAAAGAAGTGTTGAAAGCTCCCACGAGTCGTCTAGCCCTTGAGCGAGCCCTTGAAGAGTCTCGCAAACATCGTTTCGAAGCTTTCAATCTGGTCATTGCTGACCGAGATTTCGGCTTTGCGATCCATCATGACCAAGAGGATGAAGTGATCGATTTGCAACCTGGTCTTAGCATCATCGGAGGTCGTAATTTGAACGATCCGCGCGATGAGCGAGTCCAACTTGCAGGCCGATTGCTGACCCTCCAGAACCTTGACTCCCCAGTGAAATTTTTAGCTGTTGCAAGCAAGGTTTTCGCTAGGACACCCAATCCGCTGGCTCGCGCCAGTATGGTGATCCAAGGTGGTGATTATGGAACGGTCTCTAGCACCCTGATCGCTCTTGGGCCAAAACCCCGCGACGCGATCTTCCAATACTCCGACGGACCTGCCAACGAAGCTCGTTTCGAGGATTACTCGCCGCTGTTGCGAGATATTCTCAGCCGAGGACTTCGAGAGTCTCGATCGAAAGCTGCCGCTGCCGTCGAATCGGCCGATGCAGATGCAGATCTAGCCGAGGCAGCCGAAGTCGATTGATCGAGGCCTTGATATGCCAACTGTTGCCATTACCGACTACACCTTTGCGGATCTAGAGATTGAGAAGTCGATCCTCGATCCTCTCGCTCAGGTCATTGGCAGTCAGTGTAAAACTCCAGATGCACTTATCGAGTTGGTTCAAAATGCAGACGCAGTCATCACGCAGTTTGCGCCGGTGAATGCCGCTGTCATCGACTCGATGCAACGCGCCAAAGTCATCGTTCGCTATGGCATTGGAGTCGACAATGTCGATCTCCAAGCCGCCAAGCGCAAGGGCATCCCGGTGTGCAATGTTCCCGATTATTGCATCGACGAAGTTGCAGACCATACCCTCGCGTTCATCCTCGGAATGACCCGCCAAGTCGTTCCTAACGCGATCGCTATAAGCCAAGGCAAATGGGGCTTAGCGACCGATCTGTCCCACATGCGGACACTCAAAGATCAAACGGTTGGTGTGGTGGGTTTTGGTCGCATCGGGCGTGAAGTCGCTATGAGACTCCGTGCCTTCAAGCCCCAAATTCTCGTTTACGATCCACTGGTCGACCCTGCTCAGCTTGAACCTTACGGAGCTCGCAGCGTGTCTCTTGCAGAGCTCCTTGCCTCGAGCGATATCGTGACACTCCACTGTCCTTCGACCCCTCAAACCAAGAAGCTTTTGCATCGCGAATCGATCGCCACGATGAAGCCCGGGTCGCTGGTAGTCAATCTAGCTAGGGGTGATTTGATCGATACTGTAGCGATGATCGAAGCCCTTCAAAGCGGTCATTGGAGCGGAGCGGCGATCGATGTTTGCGATCCTGAGCCGATCCCCAGCGACAGCCCCTTGCGCTCGATGCCCAATGTCATCGCCGCTTCGCACATCGCATCGGCTAGCCCTAAAGCGGTTCGCAAGTTGCGAGAGTCAGCCGCTTTGCATGCTGCCAACGCACTGCGAAACCTACCCTTGAATCATATCGTCAACGGCGTGCCTAGCGATCCTAGCCCTGAACGATCACTGTAGTATCTCTAGCGATCCGTATCGCGATCCTTATCGCCGTCTTTGGACTTGATCCAAAAATTACGGAATTGAACCTGATTGTGATGCCCTTGCAACTTGATCGGCATGGATTCAGGCCCCTCTTTCTTTCCAGCGCCGGTGTGTCGGGGCAAAACATAGTCGTCGTGAATCAGGATCTGATTTTGATAGACACTGATCCTGGCGCTTTCCTTTTTCTTATCCCCCTCGAATCGAGCCGCTCGGAATGCAATGTCAAAGGATTGCCACTGTCCTGCCTGCCTGCAAGCCTTCTGATCGGGTTTCTTCAAACCATAGAGGCTTCCGCAATCGGTCTTGGAGTAGTTCTCAAAAGGAATCCCGAAGGAGTTTAGAATCTGGAGCTCATATCGCAGTTGCAGATAAAGCCCTGAGTTGCCATTCCGCTCGTGCTCGACATTTCCACCGTCGTTGACGTTGAATTCGATATGCATCACAAAGTCTCGGTAACTATCCGGTGTAACAACACTATCCCACTTCGGTGAGGCCGTAAGTACCCCTTGGGAGAAACTCCATTGCGAAGCGATTTTGGGATTCTCTGGAATGAGTTTCGATCCCTCTGAACCGATCAACTGCTGTGCATCCATCGGCTTTTGGAAATCGATCCAATCACGAGTCGATTGATCGCTCCAAGAAGCGATCGACCCTAGTACGGAGAACCAAGCGCAGAGACTTAGGATCACGAATCGACAAACCACCATCAGGAAACTCCATGTTCACTTATTGGCACTACCCCGTGGTTAATGGATTATCTTTCCAAAAACGGCTCTTCAGGAATTATTGTGGATCATTGCTTGATTTCTCGTACTCAGCAACGCGGTACTCGTACTCGTACTCGAAGCCCCTAAATCCCAACGGTTCTTTTCGAGTACGAGTACCATTTCATTGAGTACGAGTACGAAAAAAGCCATGAGCGTATCCTTCTACCCACAATGATTCCTGAAGATCCCAAGAAACAAATTACCCTCAGCGCGATTATCCGTAGATTCCCGCACTGGACGTGGATGTCAACTCAGCGACCTTGCGAGACGCGAGTTTACCTGTTGCACTCACCGCGTATTTCTTCGCTGTTGCCGGGAAACTGGTCCAAATTTGGAACGAGCTGGCAGCAGGCTCATGGTCCACTCGGGTAACTTGCGTGTTGGTGTAGGTCAGAGGCGAGGTGAGTCTCTCTGAGCCCGCAGTGATCGCATGCTCCATGAAATAAACTGAGCGAGGCACGTCGGTTGAGCCCGATAGGTTATTACCAATAACGATCGAGCTACCGTTGGGTTCGATAAGCAATGCTGTCTGCTCGTTGATGCCGATGCCCTTGACGGTTAGTGAACTCGTCTGCTTAATCGCATCATCTGCGTCGAGCCGAGCCATGAAGGTCACGAGCCGACCGAGTCGGTCTCGCTGTCGGAAGTGCGAGTCGGTGATCGTGTTTGCAAGGAGACCCAATACATTGGTCACTGAGACTTCGTTTGCGATCGTTGTATCTCGAGGGGTCAAAAAGCCGTCGGTCGTACTGTTACCATCGATGGTGATTGCGGTGTTGTAAGGATTCATCAAAGCATCATTAGAAACGATCGTGCTGCCGGTCGAGGCTGTAAAATCGTAGTCGCCAAGCACGGCCAGGCCCGCACTGGTGCCACCGATGGGAACATTTCGCTTGATTGCGTTGTAGATGGCATCTTCAACAGGGGTTTCGTTCCAATAGTTGAAATAATGGGCTTGATCTCCCCCTGCAATGAAAATCGCTTCGGCTTTGCCGATGATGCTCAAGACCGTCGGATCGCTGGCACTGGCTCGATCAGGGATTAGCAGGGTTGAAACCGAATTCATTCGGACCAAGGATTGGATGTAAGGGTTGTAAGCGTCGGTGCCTACTGCTCTTAAAACTAAAAAATCCCCGCCAGTGCCGGAAGAAATTAAATTTCCAGAGTTGTCTCTTGGGAAACTCTTTTCGCCCATCCATTGAAAAAGCCTATCGACATCCAGACCTCCACCCATAAGTCCCAGACCACCCGAGGGTGAAACGGCTAGCGAGTCTGCCGCAGAACCGGCCCTCCAGTACTGAAACGTTGGCGTCGATCCACCTCCTTTTCCTCCTCCACCCTTTGCCATCGGAGTGATTCGCGAGCTGAAATCTGCATTGACCCGCTCGGTGACCTTGGAAACATCGGCAAGACTCAGGCGTCCATCGCCATCAAGGTCCATTCGGGAATGAAAGGGTCTAAAACCTTGCATCGAATCGATCATTGCCAATGAATCCAGGCAGTCAACTTGACCACTAGCATCGATATCAAAGTCCACTGCAAATAGAGTTCTAGAATCAAGCTTTTCGAATTGCAATTTACGTCTCATGAATGGATTCCTCTCATTTAAATAATCGTGATACCATGGCACGATGGAAATCAAAGATTTGATAAATCATCAAAAGATTGAGTTTTTCTATCAGGATTTCCTGCGAAATCAAGTTGGCTCAGAAAAGCCAAGCCGCTCCGAGAATCATCCAAAGGGGAATCGTAATGAGACTCAGGATCGAAGTTCCAACGACGACCACCCATGCCGTCTGCACGTCTTGTTCGTATAGGCGGGTCATGACGATCGGAAACGTTGCCGCCGGCATGGCTGCTTGGATCAGCAACACCTGCTTGAGCGACTCGGATCCTGTCCCCCATGCAGCGATGGCCAAAATGCAGCATGGAAGTATCAGCATGCGAACCGGAATGGCTAGGCTCAAGATGCCGATGGTCTGAGCCAATGGTTGTTTCCCAAAATAGTCATACAAAATCGCACCACTTAGAACCAATCCGATCGGAACCGAACATTGCCCAAGTTTTCCTGTGGCATGCTCGATAGGATCTGGAACCCAATCGACCCACCCAAACTGCTTGATCAGCACCGCCAGTGCAACTGCAATCAGCGGAGGGCTAAAGACAATCCGCTTCCATGACTTCCTAAGTCCCTTACCTGAGATCGTATAAAGCCCTACGCTCCAAAGCGCCAGATCAACTCCCACGTTGTGGATCATCAGAGAAACAACACACGCAGGATAGAAGATCTCAGCAAGCGGAAGAGCGATGTATCCATAATTGTGGATCCCTGCGGTAAGACCAAATGTTCTTTCCTGCGAATCATTATGTAAAGCGAAATAGCGACCAAGACCCCTGGCCGCTCCCCAGGCCAAGAGCACACCGATAACCGTACAAAGAAAACCAAGCACAGCCGGATACCAAGCGTCCAAATGAGCCGAAAGCGACGGATCGTGGATAATGCGATCGAAGAACAGACATGGCATAAGCACATAGGAGGTAAAACTCGCCAGCGAGCGATCCACCTCCTTGCTAAACCAACGCAGATGGCGGGCAAGCCCCCCCATCCCCATCACAAGAAAAACCCCAAGAACCGCCGATGCCGTTTCGAACCAACGATCCAACATGGTGATCAACGCAACAGACCTGATAACGAAGACTTGCTGAGCATCCGCGATACTGCGGTCGAATCGTCTTTGGTGACCACAATCCGATCTCCTGCCCGAAGCGAATAATTCGTCCCCTCACGCACTCGACGACCAGTATCGTCGAAGTCGATTTCCATGCGAACCGGCGCCGAGTTCCCGTTCGGACGCATCACCCGGACTTGAATCCGACCTATTTTCTTGTGCAACTGAGCATCCCGAATCACATCGGCGATGAACATCGGTTGCCCCTCGGTCATCGGGATCTTCTCCAAATGCTTCTTGCCATCGTTGACTTCAAGCAGCACGCTCGAATCGTCAACGACACCACCATGGAGCACCCCATTGGCACCGACCATGTAACCCTCTCGCTTCAACTGCGTAATGTCCAGATCATCTCCAGGTCCACCCTTGCGCCCAAACAAAGTGCTGCAACCCGTGGACGTGCTGAGCATCAAGAGCAACAAGCAAACCGCACCCCAAGGAACAATAGGGGAAGCAAAAGAAGATCGATTCAATGCGATTTTCATGGGAGATCACCGGTTAGGAAGCCCTTTTCAATTCCGTCGCAACGGCAAATACAATGCCACCGCGCAATCCAAACCCGTCCCCTTTGGCCTTGTTCGGCCAGCAGACAACCACAACTTGAGCGAAAAGCCGACCTAATCGTTAAATCTTGCGCCTTCTGCTTCCTCTCTTACTCGATCGAGTTTGCTAGCAATTCCAACAATCCCTAGAGGAAGGCATTCGCCTTGACGCGAGCCATGGTGATGGACTACTACGTTTGCTCATACGAAATCAAAAGGGGCTAACCCCAGGCTTTACTCAGGCTCTGTTGATAAGCATTTGAATGATTGGTTCTGCAGACTCAAATCGAAAGCGAATTCTGGTGCAGAACCGTTTGCTGTGGCTATTGCTCGCTCTGGTGCTCTTTGCACAAGTCGGTTGCAGACAGCGTGCAGTGACTGAAATGTATGTCGAACAGATGGCTCAAAGGAATCGAGCCCTAGAGGATCTCGTGTATGACTTCGATGCCGAGAATCGGGCGATGGAATTCGAGATCGAAGATCTAAGGCGTGCCAATGCGCAGCTCCAAGGTCGACTTCAAGAAATCCAACGCCAATCGAGTCGACCTCAGTCCGATGCCCTGATCGTTCCGGATAGCAAACGCAAGGCCGATCGACCTGCGCCTTTGAAAATTCCGCCAGGCGAAGGAAAAAGCAGCTCGGATAAAAGCAAAACCTCCAACGGTGAGACTCTTAGGCTAGAACCACCTGAGGTGGTCATCCCCAAGAAGACGGCAGAACCCGAACTGATCCCCGATTCGGCTCCGATTCTGCCAACACCTGAGCCCCTTTTGAAGAAACCTGTTGTTCCAAAAGATCCTACATCGGAACTACTGCCCGAGATCATTCCTCCGACCATTCCGCCAGTGAATCCACCTGCGGGGCCAGAGTCCTTGCTCAAACAAGCTCCTGCTGGATTGCCGACCAGTCCATCGGATGGGGCGAGCAAGGATCGCAAGATCCAATTGCCCACAGTCAATCCGCCTGATGGTGCATCTGGCGTGATTCAAACCTCCGCCATCGAGCCGGCGTTGAAAAACAGCAAGTCCAAGCCTGTAGATCTCAGAGTAAGGCAAATCGACTGGCATCCGACGATGTGTCGAGCTCAGAACACCGACGGCAAGCCTGGAGACGATGGTCTGTATCTGGTGCTCGTTCCCCGAAACAATGCTGGAGAATTCGTGCCGACAAGCGGCGCTCTGACCCTGGTGGTCGAAGAGACTCTGGCCGATGGCTCGGTTTCCCGAATCGGTCGCTACGAGTACACCGCCGAGGAACTCCGCGAGCAGCTCGAACCGATCGGTTCTGCACCAGGTCTTCATCTACCAATCCGCTTTCGCGAGCATATACCCACTGGCTCAAGCGTCGATGTCTACGCAAAATTCACCTCGGAGGACGGAACGACGATGGTCAATCGCCGTACAATCCAACTCCGAAAATCCGTCGCTTCAGGCCCATCGAACTGGGTTCCCCGATAACCCTTTACAGGTTGTCTCTGAATTGCTGATGGCAACTGGTGCAATTGTTTCGAATGGTCGTCCAGTTGACATCGAGTGCCTTGCGATGAATCGGCTTTAGCCGAATCTCGCCGCTGATCGGGTTGAGCATGCTCTCGATAAACACAGCCGCTTGCTCGGACTCTTTGAGTATCCGAGCAAACTCGACAGGATACTTCGAGAGTTCTTCGAGCCGCTGCATCTCTTCGAGATGCTCCCTTAGCAAGACCGCTTCATGGGCTGCATCCATCGACGGAGTTGACGGATCAGGCTTGGACTTCCATCCTGCCTGGGCCCACTTGTTGAGCTTTGAAAAAGTATCGTCCAGGGCGACCATGCTATCGACCAGCGGTGAAACATCACACACCGATGGAAAGTCAACTTGGAGCTTTGCAAGCTCGTTAGGCTCAATACGTTTTGCGGAGCGGACGGTTTGAAAAAGTCCTTTGTACGAGGGGTTCGTTCCGGCGAACTCTAAAATTCGCAGAGCTTGATCAGGTTCCATCGAGCCTAGTGCGATGCAAACGGCCGCCGCTGCCGTTGGACTGCGATGCTTACCATGGTGGCAGTGGATGTAGATTGGACCTGGAAGTTCGCTTACAGCCTTGGTCAATTTCCTCAGCGTCGATTCGGAGATCCCATCGTAGCCATGAGGGATATGGACATACCTCATGCCATAACGCTGTGCCATCTGCACATCAGGCTTAACACCATCGACACTGATGATTGTCTTGACACCCAATTGCTTGAGCTCTTGGAAGGCTTGTTCGGACTCTGGCAAGCCGCCTGAGATGAGTCCGCCTGGAACCTCGATGGCGTTTGGAAGCTGTTTTGCTGAAAGCTTGCGGATCAACGGTGGATCTTGACCCATTGCCAACCCAACGCACAGGGTCACAAGTGCTGCATAGATCAGGCTAAAGAGTTGCAGTGGCTGTCGCATGGTTCGGCGATTATATCCTGAGCCCGAACGATTTCACAGCAAGTGGTTCAAAACCTACCTTGGTCGAAAACCTTGGATCTTGCCCCGAGGTGCCGCACTTTGCACATCGACAGGCAAATCCAACACGTGCTCACCGACATTACCCGCCGCGTCGGTCGCCTGAAGCTTCAGAAAAACTTTCTCCGGAATGTGGCTCTCGCCAGCCCAAGCAAATCTGCCTTGGTTCTTCGCACCCTGGGTGATAGGGATCCATGGGCCTTGCATCGTTTCTGCGTAGTACAACGAAATCGGTCGGTCGATGAAGTGATCGTCGATAGCCTGATACTCGATGACCAGCGCACCGGCATCGGATCCTTTGCCAGCCAGAGCGCTTAGAATCCTGGCTCTTGGCATGCTCGTATCAACGTGGATCCAAGCATCTGCGGAATCGCCCGGCAGAGGACGACGCGATGCGAGTCCGTTGCTACCTACGATCACCATGCGAAAACCAAAAAGCCCTTCCGTATCGACTTCGATGTCAAAAGGACTTTCCCGATCCGCATCCACCCCCCATCGTTCCCAAGTCTTCCCTTGGTCGAGCGTTCCCCATAGTTCAATGCTTGCGATCGGTGAGCCCGGATCGTTGACAATCGCATAATCGAGTTCAAAGGACTTACTTGAAGAATGCAACGCATTGGGCTTGGAGCTTGTTTGGCTTTGAATCGGTGGCTCCAAGGCAGGCAACTGCGAAACATTGCTCTTGTCTTGATCTTTACCGAGCAAGCTTGTGGGTGGAATGCTCTCGATACTTCGAACGGGTAGTCCAGTCGAGGTGAACATCTGGGGAGTGTTCGAGACGCTGGGTGCCGCTGGTTTAGGGGCAGCAGGTGCCAGATTGAGCCCGCTTGGCAATGTTGATCCAGGCAGGGTTGATCCAGGTAACGTTGGACCAGGTAGTTTTGGTAACATCAATGTTGGTTTAGCGACCCCGGAACCGACCGGTTCTTGGCCTGAGCCTTGGCGAGTGCTTGCGAATTTCATCGAGCCAGTCATTCCCATCGCCGTCTTGGGCAACTTAGGCATGCGAGTGACTTCGAAAGCATTTCCAGCTTGATCACGACCCGATAACCTTACGATCAACTGAGTCGCTTGATGAGGGATCGTCCAACTTGCCGAACCAATCCATTCATGGTCTTGAGTTCCCTTCTCGGTTTTACAGGTGACTTCCTTCCAAGCCGAATCCAATTCGGTTTGATACTCAAGTCGTATGGAGGAGTGATCCAGCGAAGATTCGACAATACGAAACTCGGCTTGCAGGTCTCCTTTCCGATCAAGATCGATCAGCAATTGACCTGCGGGCTTAGTCGAGTCGATCACGATTTGCATCGGTTCGCCCGGTTGGTCGATCAACTGCCCACTTCGATCCAGGGACTTGACGCGAAACCAGTAAGCACCATCGCGTTGGGTCTGAAACTGGAACTGGCGCTGTTTGCTATCGGCCTTGCCAACACTCTGCCAGGTTTTTCCTGAATCTTCGGAGACTTCCAATTCCAGCAATTCCGGAGGAGTTCCGACCGAACCGAGCTGGAACGGGATAGCAAGTTCTTGCTTGGGCCAATGGATCGCTTGGGCAAAAGCGTCCTGGTCAGTAACTACCGTGGCTACGGCAAGTGCAAGTGCGAAAGAGAGTCGTTTGGTCGATCGAAATTTCTTGGCCATACATGCCGTCCTGGTTCTCTAGGGAATGGGACGGCAAGGCATCTTGGTGCATCAGCGCTGCGTAGGCTTGCCGACCATAGACGAGTATGACTCACAGTTCTGCACAAACTCTTGGCAATTCAAACTTGAGGAGAAAAGAAAGATTCGTCCGGTTTCTTTGTCGATAAAACCGAATCGACAGTCACCATCGATCCATTTACCGGATTTGGAATATTCGACCAAATCGCAACCGCTTAACACCGGTGCGAAGAGATCAGGACTTTCAAGGAACTTTGCGAGTGCCTCTTCTGAGACACAGTGATAGACACGACCTCGATGGCGAACCGCGAAATCTCCATTGCCTTTGACCCAAGCTGGATTGGGACTGGTACCTGTTTTTGAAGCTTCGATCGCCATAGCCAGTGTGACTGGGCAAAATCCGCCCATGGCGACTTCGGTGGGCAAGATCGGTTCGACTTTAGTTGGTGGCGCCACTGCATCACTAGCCACTGCATCACTAGCCACTGCATCACTAGCCACTGCATCACTAGCCACTGCATCACTAGCCACTGCATCACTAGCCACTGCATCACTAGCCACTGCATCACTAGCCACTGCATCACTAGCCACTGCATCACTAGCCACTTCCATAGTGGGTAAGGGTGCTTCGACGACCAAAGGCTGCATGTCTTGGACAGATGGCCCTGCAAGTGTGGGCAGTGGGGTTTGGTTGTTGATCGCGACGTCGGCCGTATCGACCGAGGTGACGGCTACTTCGGAGAGCCGAACTCGGGCAGGCCCTTGGAGCGATGCGGCCACTGGCGAGCTAGCTTCTGCGGTCATAGGTCGGCCGCTGGCAAAAGAGGCTCTAACCTTGGTGTTCGTTTCTTCGGATAGAGGTTTAGATGGTTTTGATTTGTGTTGTCCTACAAATCGTTGATTCTTCTCTGCGACTTTCAGAACCGTTCGTTCGTAAGCAGATGGGTCTTGAGCGCTGATGTTCCGATAGATTTCTTCACCGTTGGGGTGGAGATAGACATCCGTTGGCCATCGATTGACTCGAAAGCGTGCGGCGGTTTTTGTATCCCGCTCTGCATTGATTCGTACGGCCAAGACATGCTCGCTGATAGCTGCAATCAGCTGGGTGTCTTTGAAAGCTTTCTTTTCGAGCATTCGGCATGGTGGACAATGGTCTCCATAGAAATGGATCAGCACGGGTTTTCCGGTTCGCTGGGCCAGTTCCATTGTGCCGGCAAGATCTTCAGACCATGCGATTTCGGAGGTGTCTTTACCGAATCCAAAATTTGCTAGCGTTAATGCTATAACGCTCCAAAGGAGTATTGGGAGAATTTTCGGTCGTTGCATTCTAGGATCTCCGCAATTGGCGATACGAACGGATTTTCTCTGCTGTAAGGAGCATCGAGTTCCGGTTAAATCGGATATGCCGAGGATGCCGGTCGAGCAAAATAAGCGTTTTCGGGGAAAAATGACGCAAGAATTCTTCCGTGACGGCCTGATGCTTGACAATTCCTCAAAAGAGCCCTATGATCTTGTTACTGCTGGTCAGAAACGGTTGATATCTCCTCGTTTCACGTGCTTTTGTGCCCCTTGTCTAGGGTCGCGATTGGCAGAACGCGTTAGTCGTTCATCAAGTCCACGGTGCTCATCTGCACCGCAGTGCTTATCCAGTAGGCAAAGTTTGCAATAGGCATTTTGTTTGTTGTCCAAGAAGTGTTGGACGCTGGTAGACCGCAAAGTTTCGTCGGGTCTTCGATGTCGATGGTCCCGCGTGCTCTAGGACTCTTTTTCTCTGTTGATTTCTGGATTTTTCGATGCCAAAAAAGAAGCGTTACCGATCGCGCGTGCATGGGGATGACATGGGTTCAAGCAGCTCCTCGGGGTCTCGACCTCGGGTCAGGCGTCCCCGACGAAGACACGGGCCCGGCTACCAACAAGCCTTTGGTCGTGACGAGGAAAATCAAAATGTCGAAGAGACAAACCAAGAGCCTGAACTCGACGAAGAAGGCAATCCGATCCCCCGCTCCGAAGCACCACCTGCTCCACAAGAAGAGCCCGGTGAGGAGTTCTTCGGTTTGCTCGAAATGCATCCCAATGGCTATGGGTTCCTTCGCTCTCCGAAAAATAATTACGCACGCGAGCGTTCCGATCCATTCGTCCCAGGAACGATGATCGAGAAGTTCCGCTTGCGTCAAGGGCTCAAGATTCGTGCTGTGATGCAACAGAGTCGCCGATCCCAAGGTCCACGCGTTCGCGAAATCCTCGACGTCGAAGGAATGAAACCCGAGGATTACGTCAATGTTAAAACCTTCGATACACTCACTGCCGTCAACCCAGAAAAATGGCTAAAGCTCGAAGTTGGCCCCAAGCCGGTTACCAACCGAGTCATCGATCTGCTTGCTCCACTAGGTCGAGGCCAACGCTGCTTGATCGTCGCTCCACCGAGATCGGGCAAAACGATCATGCTACAGGATATCTCGCGCGGGATCGCTCAGAATTACCCCGACGTGGAACTGATCGTTCTGCTTATCGACGAACGACCAGAAGAAGTCACCGATATGCGGATGAACGTCAAGCGTGGCGAAGTGATCGCAAGCAGCCTTGACGAGGACGTCGATTCGCACGTTCGCCTGAGTCAGTTGGTCGTCGATCGTTGCCGACGGTTGGCAGAAATGGGTAAAGATGTTTTCTTGCTCATGGACTCGATCACCCGTCTTGCTCGTGCCTTTAACAAATGGGTCGGCAACTCAGGCCCGACCATGTCCGGTGGTGTGAACATCAAAGCCATGGACATTCCAAAGAAACTCTTTGCAACCGCTCGCGCATTTGCCGAAGGTGGTTCGCTGACAATCGTCGGAACTGCCTTGGTCGATACCGGTTCCCGCATGGACGAATTGATTTTTCAAGAGTTCAAGGGAACAGGGAACATGGAACTGGTGCTCGATCGCAAGCTTGCAGACCGACGCATTTGGCCCGCGATCGATATCACCCAATCGGGCACTCGCCGCGAAGAACTCCTTCACGACCCCGAGACCTATCACTCTGTGACGATGATTCGCCGAACTCTCAACTCGATGAATCCCGTCGATGCGATGGAGCAGTTGACCAAACAACTCGGTCGATTCTCGAGCAACCAAGAGTTCCTCAAGCTTATTTCCAACGCGAAAATCATGGATTGATCGCGCTGGGATCACATCGCATGGCTGATCGACCCTCCGAAGATTTCCCAAAGTCCGTTCGAGTCTATAAACAAAAAGACTTCGATCGGGCTTTCAAATCTTCACGTGTCATCGCCGACTCGGTTCTTGTGATCCATGCAACACCCAATGGCCTGTCCCATTCGCGATTAGGGATTTCAATGTCGCGGAAGGTCGGCAATGCAGTGGTTCGCAATTATTGGAAACGACTTATCCGAGAGGCCTTTCGGCGTCGTCAGCATTCATTCAATCCTTCCTACGATCTGGTCGTCCGACCCCGCAAAGGGGCTCATGCCGAATACCAAGCGATCCTCGATTCGTTGACGAATTGCCAACGTCGATTGTCGAAAACAAGATAAAAACTGTCTTTCCTTTACGCCATAATCTCGCTTATGGCAGAAGCATCAAGCACTCCGGTGAGCTTCTCGTCGAGCCCGCCATGGAAGTACGTCAATCGGCGATGATCCAAACCCATTAATTGCAGGATCGTCGCGTGCAAGTCCCGTAGATGTCGCGGATTTTCAACCGCCGCTTCTCCGATCTCATCAGTCTGGCCGTAACTCGTTCCGCCCTTGACCCCTGCACCGGCGAGCCAATAAGTGAACCCTTTGGGATTGTGATCCCTTCCTCCAGGTTTGCCCCCAGTATTGAATGTTTCGGATACAGGCATGCGACCGAACTCACCTCCCCAAACGATCAATGTTGATTCAAGCACCCCCCGCCGCTGGAGATCTGTTAACAATGCGGCGATAGGACGATCTACTTCCGGACAGTGGAGCTGAAGGTTCTCTTCGATGCCATGATGACCATCCCAGGTGTTTTGGCCCCCGGCGTTTCCTCCACCTGAGTAAATCTGAATGAACCTGACACCGCGCTCGACAAGTCTCCGCGCGATGAGGCATTGGCGACCGAAAGTGCTCGGACCGAGTGCCAACGGATGCCACTGTGGCTTTGGCTCATTGATTCCATACATTTCGATCGTGTCGGCGGTTTCTTGCGACAGATCCATCGCTTCTGGCGCCGCCATTTGAAGTTGAAACGCCAGTTCGTAACTCGATATTCGAGCATCGAGCTCCGAGTAATCGTTACGCTCGTGAGCGTATCGGCCATTGAGCTCGTTGAGAAAATCGATCTCAGAGCGTTGGGCTTTCGAGTCGATATTCGAAGGTGGTTTGAGATTCAAAATCGGTTGAGAACCCGGACGCATCAAGGTCCCCTGGTATGCAGCTGGCATGTAGCCGCTGGACCAATTGGGAGCACCGCTGGTGGGTCCTCCACGCGGATCGAGCATCACGACATAACCTGGCAGATTCTGGTTCTCGGAACCCAAACCGTAGGTGATCCAGGATCCGAGCGATGGGTGCCCCTGGAGAATCCTACCGCAGTTGACTTGTAGCAAGGCGCTACCGTGGGCAAACGAATCGCTTGTTAGGGACTTGACCACTGCCAATTTGTCCATGTGCTTGGCGATGTTCGGAAAAGCATCCGAACACCACAAGCCCGATTCACCGTGCTGAGCGAATGTTCGCTTACTGGCTTGCAAGACGGCTTGGGTTTTTGTCCCTCGCCTAAATTCGTTCTGTATCGTTTGCCCATCGCGTTTTTGAAGCTCGGGTTTGTAGTCGAACAGATCGACTTGCGATGGACCTCCAAACATGAATAGAAAAATCACCGACTTGGCTTTTGTCGGAACAAGCGCACCTTGAACGCCTTGATCGCTTAGCATCGACAGAAGGGCCAAAGACCCAAAACCCGCACCGCTTGCGGTACAAAAACGACGCCTGTCGAACCGATGGTCTTGAGCATACATGATCGATTAATCCACGTAGATAAATTCGCTGCTGTTGAGCAAGGCACGACATAGGCTCACGACGCGTTGCTGATCGCTTCCCAAATAGTTCAGAGCTGATTGCATCTCCTCGGCAGTTGGCATCCTTTGATAGACCAGTTGCCACAGGAATTCGATCTGCTTGGTCGAATCCTCACCGACTTGATGAAATACCCTCCTGGACACATGCTCGGCCTGCTCGTGCATCCATGGATCATTTAGTAGCAAGAGAGCTTGCGGTGCCGTCGTTGTCACCGTTCTGACCGGAGTCGGCGAGGTGCTATTGGCAAAATCGAGCGTCTCCAAAAAAGGAACTTTGAGCGAACGTTTGACGATCAAATACACACTCCGGCAATCCTGCTGATCCCTAGCACTCTCTTGCCACATAGAAACCGAAACCGGATTGGCCGCATCCTTAACCTCCTGAGTAAGGCTCGGGTAGATGCTCGGGCCCGAACGCTTATCGTTAAGTCGTCCAGAGATCGTTAAAATCGAGTCGCGAATTGACTCCGCATCGAGCCTTCTGAGTTGAGGTTGACCGTAGAGCGATTCGGCTGACAAGTCCGCCCGACGGGAAGACTTGCTATAACTCTCACTCGTAAGAATGATCCGATGAACATGCTTGATCGACCACCCCGAAGTGATCAGTTCATTGGCAAGAAAATCCAGCAGTTTAAGATTGCTTGGTTTCTGACCCGTTGCGCCAAAGTCGTCGATACTCGGGACTATACCGACTCCGAAATGGCGTTGCCAAATACGATTGACCAAGACCCTTGCGGTCATCGGATTTTTTGGATTGGTGATCCACTGAGCCAACTTGAGTCGATGCGAACTGTCTTGATCGACGGAGAATTTCGGTAAGATCTCTGGTGTTTTGGGATGGACTTGCTCTTTGGGAGAATTCGGATCACCTCGATGGTGCACGAAGGTAGGTTTGGGCTCTGGGCCAATTTCCGAAACCGAAAGGGCTGCATCGAAAGGTGGTACGGAATCGCGAAGGGCTTTGATCTCTCCTTCGATTGCAAGTCGCACGGCCGGATCGCTGGTCGCATCGAGTTGCTTTTGCTTTTGAACTATCTTCGTTTGACGATCTGTTTCCCAATCGGCTGATTCTTGATCGGAAACCAAGTAGCGTTGTATTTTACCGGTTCCCCGTCCCCCGCCTCCTTTCTTGGATAATCCGTAAGGGTCGATGCCTCGCATATAGGAAAGAAGCGAATAATAGTCATGCTGGCTGATCGGATCGAATTTGTGATCGTGGCATCGAGCACAACCGATCGTCAGTCCTAGGAACGCCGATCCGATGGTGACCATCACATCGTCTGCATCATCGAACTCGGCAGCCAATGTGTCATCGGGTTCATCGTCCCAAACATGGAGTCGATAGAAACCTGTGGCAATCGTCGCTTGCCGCCAAAGCTCAGGCTCGTTCGTCGGCCCATAACCTTGAGCTTCGGCCCATTGGTCTCCGGCGAGTTGCTCGATGATGAATTGATCGTAGGGTTTGTCTTTCGCGAACGCATCGATGACATAGTCGCGGTATCTCCATGCGTGGGGCTTGAGCCCATCTCTTTCATAACCGTTGGTCTCCGCATAACGAACCCAATCGAGCCAATAGCGACCCCACCTCTCTCCATAGTGATGGGAACTGAGCAACTCCTCTAGCGTCTGGTTCCAACGCTTGTTTGTAGGATCCTGTTCAAAAGCTTGAACCTGCTCATAGGTTGGGGGTAACCCCCAAAGATCCAAATAGAGCCTTCGGAGTCTCTCGCGAGGCGATGCTCTTTGAAGCCCCAGATCGCCAACAAGCAAATCCATTTTTGTCGCAGGGCTCAAAGCGACTTGTGAGCTTTCCCATTTCGGAGGATCAATCGGTTGAAACGCCCAATACGAGCGATCAATCTCGGTGATTTCAAAGATTCGGTTCCGTTTTTTCGGACCGATCGACTCGGTGCTCTCGGAATGCTGCGATCGAGGATCGTATGCTCCTTGAGAGATCCACTCAAGGACGGCTGATTGTTCGGCTTTACTCAAAGGATCCTTCGGAGGCGGAGGCATTCGTACATCGGGATCCTCGCTCGTGACAACCGTCAGCAGCAAACTGTTTTTTGGGTCATTCAGCTTGATCACACCGGCGTTTTGCCAACCGATGCGATGCGAGAGATCCAGATCCGCTTTCGAGTCTTTGCCCTGGTGGCATTCCAAGCAGTGCTTTTCGAGCAAGGGCCGGATCTTGGATTCGAAAAATACGATTGCTTGAGGATCCGCAGCGTCTTGGCTTAGCAGTGATTGATCGAAGTGGCAAACCGCACAAAGAAGCGACAGAATCAAGCGGAGTACGCATCGCATTTTTTCCAGTCGCATCGTGGGTTTCTCATCGGTTGGAGTATCAATTCGGGTGGTTGATTAGATCAGACAGATCGCGGGTGGATTTCGGAAAAATTCACCTACGTTAGGACCAGTTGAGAATCACCTTGCCCGAGTTGCCATGCTGCATCACTTGAAAGCCTTTTTCGAATTCGCTGTAGTGGAATCGGTGGGTGATCACAGGCGATATATCTAGACCGCTTTCGAGCATCACAGTCATCTTGTACCAAGTCTCATACATTTCCCGTCCATAGATGCCTTGGATGTTGAGCATATTAAAGACGACGATATTCCAATCGATGGCGATCGGTTCCGACGGAATGCCGAGCATTGCTATTTTACCACCATGGCACATCGCATCGAGCATCGAACGGAATGCCGCAGGTGAACCGGACATCTCCAAGCCGACATCAAAGCCCTCCTTCATCCCGAGTTGTTTCATTGCATCTTCTAGCGAAGTCTCCTTGGGGTTGATCGCCAAAGTAGCGCCCATGGTTTTGGCAAGATTAAGTCGGTAGGGATTCAAATCGGTAATGACCACATGCCGAGCCCCAGCATGTTTAGCGACCGCGGTGGCCATAAGGCCGATCGGCCCGGCACCGGTAATCAAGACGTCTTCGCCTAGGCAGTGAAAGTGCAGCGCCGTATGCACTGCGTTTCCGAAGGGATCAAAGATGGCTGCAATATCCCTGTCGATATTGTCATGATGATGCCAAACGTTGGTCATCGGAAGAGCGATGTATTCGGCAAAGGCGCCGGTTCGATTGACTCCGATCCCTTTGGTGTCTTTGCATAGATGTCTTCTTCCAGCCCAGCAATTGCGGCAACGCCCGCAAACGACATGCCCTTCTCCTGAGACGACATCTCCGGGGGAGAAGTCTTTCACGTTCGAACCGACTTCGACGATCGTGCCAACGAATTCATGGCCGACGACCATCGGTACGGGGATTGTTTTTTGAGCCCAGGCATCCCAGTTGTAGATGTGCAAATCGGTTCCGCAGATCCCAGTTTTCTCAACTTTGATCAGGCAGTCGTTGATTCCGACCTGAGGAAACGGGACCTCTTGAAGTTCGAGTCCGACATCTCGGCGGTGTTTCACCAGTGCTTTCATGTTCCTTGTCGCCACTTTTTGGGTTCCAATTGGGTGGGTAAATGGGTGCGAAACAGCGAATTTCTTCGTTGTTTCGGACTGCATATGAGGTAAAAACCCGGTATGATAGAGGACTCGGAGGCTTATGTGCTTCCTATGCCTGCCGCATTCAAAATCGTATTCGATGAACGGACAGCCTGTCTATCCCATAGCCAGTTTACTCACAGCCGACGTGTGGCTAACCGATGGCTTTGCGCTGGCATACACGATCACCGAACCACCTTCGTGGATCGTCCTGTCGGTCTTTTCTTTGATCGGACTGTTCTTTGTCTTCCACCGCTTCTGGTCCTTACGCAACCTGGACATCCTGCTGATCCTGGCTTTTATTCCAGGCTTCATGCTCGTTTACGAGGGGCAACAGGAAGCAGATGCTTTGGCGGCAAACACACCGCTGGTCGACTCGACCAAGGATTCAACAGACTTGGATCCTACCTTCGGGAATCCTTCTCAGGAACCAACTCGCAGCGAATCGGCACAGCCCAAAGAGAACCTGTCCGGGGGCACCAACTCGAAGATGTATTGGGGGTTTTTGGTTCTGCTGACGTGTTGCGGTTTGTTAGTAGTCCGGATGCTTTGGGACACAGGCATCGTACGAAGACCGCTTCTAGAACCAAATCTCAATAGTGGGGGGATGCTGTTCATAGGAATCTCGTTACTGATATTCCTGATGGTCAATATTGCACTCAGTACCCCTCGTCCTCGCGCTTTAGGACTCGGAGGTTCAGGACTTGTCAGTGGCGGTGGACCAGGAAATGTTTTGATTCGGTCTATTCCAAGTATCGAAACGATGCAATCGGCAAAAGATTCCGAGAGTCGTTCAGGCGTAGCGAGTGTTCCTGTCGCTCAACCACAGTCTCAGCCTTTCAATGCTCTGCTCCCGCGCATCCTTGCCATCGGAGCGAATCTGATTTTGATCATATCAATAGTGGGAATCGGTTATTGGCACTTCGGGAGCTTTAATACCGGGGTCGGAACCGCGACGCTTTATTTGATGCTGCCCTACACGGCACACACTGCCGGGAGTGTCGATCATGTGGTTCCCGGATCTCTTCTTCTTTTGGCGATTCTAATGTACCGACAACCGATCTTGGCCGGGCTGTTCTTGGGCTTGGCCGCCGGGGTTGTCTACTATCCATTCTTTCTACTCCCTCTTTGGTGTAGCTTCTACTGGCAACGCGGTGTTCGCCGCTTCGCCTTAGGCTTTGTTTTCTCCGTGGCCATGTTGATTTTGGCCATCGCCTTATCTAGACAAGATGACTTCTTGGTGAACCTAGGTTACATGTTCGGCATCAAGCACGTCGAGATGCGCGAACTTGGAGGGATCTGGGGATTAGGATGGCATCCATTGATTCGGATTCCCATCATCGTTGTCTTTGTCATCTTAAGCATGTGCTTTGTTGTGTGGCCTGCCCAAAAGAATTTAGCCACCCTCATGGGTTGTTCGGCAGCTTTGATGGCTGCAGCCCAGTTCTGGCATGGCTTTGGCGGCGGACTTTTCTTGGCTTGGTTCCTACCCTTTGCGATCTTGACGATCTTTCGTCCTAACCTCGATTATTGCGTGGCCTTGGAGGTCGTACGGCCTTGGCGGAAAAAAGCCAAACCTCCGGTGAAAGAAGAACGCAATAGCCCTCCGATGGTCGCTGCCTAAGAATTTTCGATCTAGCAGATTCTCGGCAAAAGTTCCCCTTCAGGCATCGGCACAATGCGCTGGGTTCCGTAAGCGGTCATAGCGATGACTTTCGATCGATACTCTTGGGTGACTTGTCCGATGCAGCAAGCCTGTGCTCCTAGCGGATGACTACGAAGAATCTTTAAGGTAGCTTCGAGCCCCTCAGGAGAGACGATCGCAATGAGTTTTCCTTCATTGGCAACGATCCATGGATCAAGGCCCAGCAGTTCACAGGCCGACTTGACCTGGCCCCGAATCGGAACGCTCGCCTCATCGATTTGGAAACACAACCGACTCGACGATGCAAGCTCGTTGAGCGTTGCGGCGATCCCTCCGCGGGTAGGATCTCTCATGACCCGTAAGCCTGAAACTCGATCGATCAGTTCCTTGGTCATCGTATGCAGCGGTGCACAATCGCTTTGGAGCATCGGTTCAAAAACCATTTCAGTCCTTTGGCTCATGATCGCCATGCCGTGATCACCGATCGATCCACTTAGCACAATGCAATCGCCCACTCGGATTTGATCAGGCCCTAGCTCCAAACCTTTTGGCACTTTTCCAATCCCAGTGGTGGTGATGTAGCACCCGTGTCCTTTACCTCGCTCAACGACCTTGGTATCGCCAGCGACAATCCGAACCGAACACTCCTTGGCGGCCTGACCGATCGAGCTAGCCAATTGAGCCAGTTGCATGATCGGAAATCCCTCTTCGAGGATCCAAGCGATCGTCAGTGCGATCGGTTCTGCTCCTGAAACTGCCAGATCGTTGACCGTTCCGTAGATACTCAAAGAGCCGATATCGCCGCCTGGAAACTCCAAGGGTTGAATGACAAAGGCATCGGTACTCATGGCCAGTCGGTAATCGGAACTCCAATCGAGCACAGCGCTATCGCTACGGGCGGTGAGCTCTGGGCTTGGGTAATGCTTGGCAAAAACCTCTTCGATGAGTTTTGCCGAGAGCCTTCCCCCAGATCCATGCGATAAGGTGATCGTTTCGGTGTCGGATTTTGGAACAGAGCAAGACCAGTCCTGAAGACTCATCATTGAACCTCGTAGACTTTCCGCTTGCTCTCTTTGATCGATTGATACAGATAGTACGCGGCGCAAGCACCCTCGTTGGATACCATAGGGGCTCCAAGCGGATTGCTGGGGTTGCACAAATTGCCAAAGGCTGGGCATTCGACAGGGCGAATTTTACCGCGTAGCACATCAGCAGCTCGGCAAGGAGAAGCTTCATTTGATGGATCGCAGCGAACAGAAAATCGCCTTTGAGCATCGTAATGAGCGTACGCGTCTTGCAGCTTTAGCCCGCTTTGAGGCAGGATGCCGATGCCCCTCCAAGCCTGGTCGCATCGAGCAAAGACCTCAGCGACGACTTGCTGTGCATGGGGATTGCCATCGATCTTGGCAATGTGTTCGTAGACATTTGTCACGCGATCGTTACGCGGCTGGCTTTCGAGTTGCTCGACCACATTGAGGATGCCTCGAAGTAGATCGACCGGTTCAAAGCCTGTGATAGCGATCGGCATGCGAAACCTATGACAGATCGCTTCATAATCATGATAGCCTGTGATCGTACAGACATGGCCTGCCGCAAGGAGTCCATCGATACCATGGTTTGGATCTGAAAAGATCGCTTCGAGCGCCGGGGGGACAAGGACATGACAGACCAAAGCGCTGAAACATCTAAGTTCCTTTTCTTTGGCCAAGTGAATCGCCATGGCCGTTGCGGGCGTTGTAGTTTCAAAACCGATGGCGAATAATACGACTTGGCGATCTGAACTTCCTTGGTTCTCTTGGGCTAGAGCCAACCGGTAGGCTTCCATCGGAGACTGAATGATGCGAACATCGGCCCCGCGACTCTTGGCTTGCATCAAATCGCCAGCCGATCCGGGAACTCTGAGCATGTCACCGAAGGTGCAAAAGATCACGCCCGGAATGCTTGCGATCGTGATGGCTTGATCGATCGTCTCGATCGGAGTGACACAAACCGGACAACCCGGACCATGCACGATGCGAATTGAGTCGGGCAAGAGTTGATCGATACCGTAGCGTAAGATCGCATGCGTTTGGCCTCCACAGACCTCCATGATGGTCCATGCGCGAGTTGTCTTGGCTCGTATTTGCTCGACCAAACTGGCTACATGGATTGGACTGCTAAAATCGGTTGCTTGCATGGCCTTTAGCCCGAAGGGATCTGATCGATGGTCGCAAGGATCTCCTTGGCCCGATCCACATCGAGTCTAGCGATCGCAAATCCCACATGTACGATCGCGTAATCCCCGATAGCAATTTCAGGGGTATATTCCAAACATATTTCTTGGATCACTCCACCAAAGTCGGCTCGGCCCATGCGAAGCGAGCCCGAGGTGTCGATGCTCACGATTTGTCCAGGGATAGCCAAGCACATACAAACATCTTTGGATAGAGTTGCCAGCGGGTCAGTGTTTCGAAGCATCCTCGGACGCTATCATAGTCTCGAACCAAAGATTTGGATACCATGAGGGTCGAAAAGGAGACTTGCATGCATGAGCTCTCGATCGCAAACGAGATTTTCAAGATCCTACAATCGCACGCACCGCAGGGCAATGCAACCTCCATCGGAATTCGCCTAGGGGCTTGGAGTTGCGTTCAAGAACAATCTCTTCAAAACAGTTTCCGATGGGTAACAGATCAAACACCCTTTAGCACCGTTCGACTAGAAATCGAACGCATCGAGGAGATCTGGATTTGCAAGACCTGTCAACAATCCTTTGATCAGAGCAAGCAGGTTCAGAGCGATCCTCAGAATTGTCCATATTGCGGCGAGACATTGGAACTGCTCGATGGGCTTGGTGAAATGAGTGTCGAGTGGATTGAACTACTCGACGAGCAAGAGACAAAGCAAGAGAACTAGAACCATGGAACCTCGAATCCTACAAGTTCGCACCAAGATCCTCAAAGCCAACGACACGTTGGCCAGACAGATGCGCGAAGCGTTTTTATCGCAACGCATCTTCGTCAGTAATTGGGTCAGTAGTCCAGGTTCAGGAAAAACACTTTGGCTCGAGAAAACTCTGGAGCGTATGATCCAGCGTGGATTGAAAGTTGCTGCGATCGTCGGTGATTTGGAGACCGATCGCGATGCGCAGAGATTGCTCCGTAGCGGTGCGGCTGTTCGACAAATCATGACCCACGGCTTGTGCCACCTCGAAGCCGAAATGGTTCAGCAGCATTGGAGCAGTTGGGAACTCGGCAAGATCGATCATCTATTCATTGAGAACGTCGGTAATCTGGTCTGCCCGACAAGTTGGGATTTAGGTGAATCGCTCCGCGTTGGTTTGCTCAGTGTGACCGAGGGGGAAGATAAACCACTAAAGTACCCAGGATTGTTCAATACTTGCGATGTCGTCTTGCTCACGAAAATGGATCTAGCTCAGGCCTGTGAGTTTGATCGAAGCGCTGCGATAAAGAACCTTCAAACCGTCAGGCCCGGGATCGAGGTGTTTGAGACCTCTGGCAAAACACTCGAAGGGCTTGATCCGTGGATCGATTGGCTCGAAGCTCGACGGCAACTCACCCTAAGATCGCCTGCGCAATAGCCTCATGAGGGACCTCTTTAACGGTCTCTACATGACCGATCTTTCCTGGCAGAATCAGTCGTAAGCCGCCATGCAAAGTCTTTTTGTCGAGCATCATGGCTTCAAGCATCGAATCGGGTGAAATCGGCCTGTTCGAAGCAGTCAATTCGATAGGTAGCCCAAGAGCAGCAAGCAAGTGCGTTTGACGCTGGAGATCTTCCTTGGTCCATCGCTCGAGATTAGCGGCGAGCCTGCCGGCCATCGTCATTCCAATCGAGACGGCTTCGCCATGCAAATACGTTCCGTATTTCGCGAGAGTCTCGATGGCATGTCCGAAGGTATGTCCATAGTTAAGAATCGCTCGCAATCCTGTTGTCTCGTGTTCATCGGCCGCGACGACTTGGGCTTTGAGCTCGCAACAACGCTTGACCAAGTACTCGAGTGCGTGAGTCTTTCTCGACAGGATCGAAACGACATTGGCTTCGAGCCATCCGAAAAACTCTGCATCCATGATCACACCGTATTTGACAACCTCAGCAAGACCGCTTCGGTATTCTCTTTCCGGGAGCGAATCGAGCGACATCAGGTCGATCCAAACCATGCTTGGTTGCCAAAACGCACCGATCACATTCTTGGCCTCCGGAAGATTGATACCGGTCTTTCCGCCGACACTGCTGTCGACCATCGCCAGCAAGGTTGTCGGTATCTGTACGAGTCGAACTCCCCGATTCCAAGACGCGGCGAGGAAACCCGCAAGATCTCCTACGACACCACCTCCAAGAGCAACGACGACCGCCTTTCGGTCCGCTTTAAGGTAGGCCATCTGCTGCCACAGCTTTTCCAAGATCCGAACCGATTTGCTCCCTTCACCGCTGGGGACTTCGATGATGACGGCATCGGATGTGGAAACTGCCATGGCCTCTCGAACTCTCATCGCCATCGGCAAAATGTTTTGGTCGACGATCAGAATCAGCTTGGATGCATCGGGGCAGTTTTCACGAATCGCTACCGCCAGATCTTGGGCTCCTGGAGTACCGATGTAGATCCGATAGGATCGCTGTCCCAAGGGGACTTGTATGCTTTGCATGGCTAGCCGTCGGTTAGGTTCTCAATTCGGATTTGTTGATCGCTAGCACGACATTCGAATGGCACAGATAGTCGTGCAAAGCTTTACGTCTTCCTAGCAAAAACAGAGCGATGGAGTTTAAGCCAAGGACGGCGATCAAGGAATATTCGATCCCTTTGGAAATCGATACCGACTGCAAAGAAATGTACAAAGCCAGTGGAAAAAACCAAGCGAATGCATTTCGAAGAACTTCGCGAGGAACGAGTTGTTCGCGCCTTGGAGGCAGTCCATGTTCCTCGACGATCCTGAGTTGAAACAGGTACCGTCCAAGCGAGGGCCAACCTCTGTAGATCAAAAACAAGTAAAGGGCAGGAACGATCAAGGAAGCAAACGCGAGGATTGGAATCAAAAACTGCCGGCTTTCGATCCCAGAGGCCTGGATTCCAAAAATGGAAATTGCAAAGGGAGCCATGGCCGCCAATAGACAAACCTGATCGACCGAGTAAGCCATCAAACGGGGAGCGAATCCTGCAGAAGTAGTACTCACGGGGGCTATGTCTCTGAGGGCTTCGAGCAACTCATCGTAATTCGAATAACGATCCTCAGGGTTGCGAGCCAAGAGTTTTTGTAGCAACGTTTTGAACTCCCGAGGCAATGCCGCAGGCCATGGGCTGGGGAATGCGATTTCTGAAGCCAGCAGAGACTCAAGCTTAGCTTGCAAGGAGTCTCCTTTGAGCTCAATCGGTAAACGAGCGAAGACCATTTCAAAGAGGGTTACGCCCAATGCATACATATCCGATTGAATGCTATAGGCACCACCTCGCAGTAGTTCGGGTGCAACATAGGCTGGAGTGCCAGCCAATCGGCTGGCTTGATTCCCATCGATGTTTTGCATCCGTGCGAGACCAAAGTCAGAAATCTTGACTCGACCTTCACCCGCGAAGATCAAGTTGGCTGGTTTGATGTCGGCATGGATCAGATCGAAGATCGTTGCATGTTTCAGGGCTGATGCGACTTGGATGCAGTACTCGATCGCTTCGGGATAAGGGACAGCACCTTGGCGACGGATGCGTTCGGCGAGAGTCGGACCGGGCAAAAGTTCCATGGCCAAGAAGGGCTCTTCTTCCTGGCGACCCACGTAGTAGATCGTTACGACGTTGGGATGGTTGAGACGTGCTTGCGCGATGGCTTCGCGAAGCATATCGTCGACGCGTTTGGAGAAATCATCGCCTCGCTTGCGCATGACTTTCACGGCGACATAACGTTGCAACGAAGTGTCAAGAGCCCGATAGACCGCACCCATGCCGCCTTGTCCAAGCTGCTTGTCGAGCTTGAAGTGTCCAAAGACTTGATCGGTCATGGCATCGGCTGGAGAAAGTTCAACCTCGCAATCCCGGGCTGAACCCTGGAGGCTTGTTAAGCTTACGGTTGCTTCATAAGCATCCTGCAGGGCTTCTCCTAGGACCCGACGAAAGCAAAAGGGGCATTGTCCCCCGCGATCGGCTTCGACGGCATATTCGTGACCACAGACGCAGTGGTAGACATGGTCTTTGGTGACCGGCAAGTGGACTTCGGAATCTGCGTCGGGTGGGCTTTCTTGCATAGCTTGGGTTCTGATAGGACGCTATTGTACACCGGCTGGTTTTTTTTCCGAAGATCCTGCGACGGGCTAAAAGTTGAGATAGACTATCGTTTTGAGTTTAATTTTTCACTTGTATTGGAAGGTTTTTTGATGAGTTGGATCGAGTTGCCTGAAGATCACCCCACACCCTCGTTGGTGGTCGATGCCGCGACGGTCGATCGCAATCTGCGCCGGATGCAAGATTATTGCGATCAGCATCGACTCGGTCTCCGCCCCCATACCAAAACACACAAATCGATACCGATGGCCCAACGTCAGATCGCATGCGGGGCCCGAGGTTTGACGGTCGCCAAGGTAGGTGAAGCCGAGCAAATGTTCGCAGCAAGCGGTGATCTTTTCATCGCTTATCCCGCCATAGGTCCAGTTCGCTTGCGCCGTTTGGAGCAACTGGCCAGAAGGTGCTCCGAGTTGCCCGATGGCCGATTGGCCTTGGGGGTCGACTCGAGACAAGCTGCCGAAGGAATCGCGCATGCGGCTCGGCGCGCTGGGGTGAGCATCGGAATCATGGTCGATTTGGATGTCGGATTCCACCGAACGGGCATCGAATCGAGCCAGCAAGCGATCGATCTATGCACTTGGGTTGCCAATCAATCCGATTTAGAGTTTCGGGGACTCATGTGCTTTCCTGGTCACATCCTCCCTCAAGCACCCAACGAGAGTTGGGATCATTATCATCATGCAATCGCCCAAGTTGTCGAGCGTCTAAAACAACTCGGGATCGAGGTTCCGGTGGTCTCAGGGGGATCGACGCCTACGGCAAAAGAGTCCCATCGAAATCCTATTTTGAACGAAATTAGACCAGGAACGTATATCTACAATGACTTGAACGAGGTCGCCTTGGGGGTCGCCAACATCGAGGACTGCGCCGCGAGAATCATTGCTACCGTCGTAAGCGTTCCGACGAAAAACAAGTTCATCTTGGACTCAGGCAGCAAGACGCTTTCGAGCGACCGCAACTGCGTCGACCCCGATGGTGGTTTTGGCAAGGTAGTTGAATATCCAGAGGCAAAAGTGAGTCGACTCAGCGAGGAGCATGGAGAAGTGGTTTTCCTGGAAAATTATCGTGGTCCAAGGCCCAGTGTTGGCGATCGTCTTTGGGTGATCCCGAACCACATCTGCGTTTGCGTCAATCTGCAGAACAGCTTTTTCTTGCATACCGACGGTCAGTTCGAGGAACTTCGCGTCGATGCACGGGGGATGTTAGTCTAACATGAAGGTCTCGATCCTCGTCCCAGCTTACAACGAACAAGCAACCATTGGCATCGTGCTGCGCAAATTGATGGCCGTCGATTTGAACGATAAGAAAATCGGTCTGCAGGTCGATCGTGAAATCATTGTTGTCGACGATGGATCCAGCGACGGCACCTATGGGGCCGTCGAAGCTTTTATACAAGACCATCCCTCAGCAAGCCAGCACATTCGCTTGATTCGCCAAACCAGAAACATGGGCAAGACCGCCGCGATCGCCACGGCCATCGATGCAGCAAGCGGCCAGGTGCTGATCATCCAAGACGCGGATTTGGAATACGACCCAAAAGAGATTCCAGGCGTCTTGTATCCGATCTTTGAGAACTGGGCCGATGTGGTCTACGGCAGCCGGTTCCTAGTCAAAAAAGCCTCCCGAGTCTTGTACTTCTACCACTATGTAGCGAACAAGTTTTTGACCCTACTGAGCAATGTCCTGACCAACCGCAACATGTCCGATATCGAGACTTGTTACAAAGCGTTCCGCCGCGAAGTGATCGTGCCTCTGGAGTTCACCAGCAAAGGGTTCGGAATGGAAGTGGAAATCACCGCGATGGTTTGCAAGACCATCGCAAGAACGTATGAAGTCCCAATCTCCTACTACGGAAGAACTTATGACGAAGGAAAGAAAATCGGAGTTTGGGATGGAATTGCAGCGATTTGGTATATCTTATACTACAATCTGATCCACCCGGTGACCGGGCAAGGTCAAGCGTATATTCAGACCGTCAATCAATCGCTCAGAGAGTTGCATTCAAGAACACCTCCAGGCGAAATCCACGATCCCAACGAAATATGAAGTTTGTATCCTGCCAACAAGACTGGGTGGCCGACCCTTGCGATGTACTGGTCGTTGCCCTCGATGACGATTGGGCTCGCCGCCCGGAATTCCAAACGATCGATCGGGTAAGTTCCGGTTGGTTCTCTCGGGTGATGCAAAGTGGTGAGGTTTCCACAAAACCCAACAAAGTATCGGTATTGATCGCTCCGACGGGGATCCCTGCAAGCGTGCTTGCCGTTGTAGGTACAGGCAGCAAATCGTCCACCTCCTGCAATACCTTCTTTCGCGCAGCGGGTGCTGCGATGCGGGCCTTGGCATCCAAACAACGTGCTGTTTTAAGGTTCGTTGGATTTGGAAATTCGCCACTTGAGACCAGAGCCGCTATCTGCGGCGCGATGGTCGGTGCCCAAGGCCAAGATCTATTCAAGAGCGAAAAAACAACCTTTGCCCCCACGACAGTTCAATGGGTCGGTGCCAACGATGCTCAAATCCGCGCAGGGGAAGTTATCGGCGAGTCAGTCAACCTTGCTAGGCTCATGACCAACCAACCTCCGAACCTGATGTATCCCGAAACCTTTGCCCAACGAGCCGCAGAAGTTGCCAACGAAGCAGGTTTTTCGATCGAAGTCTGGGACAAAAAGCGACTCGAGCAAGAACGCTGCGGATCTCTGCTGGCTGTTGCTCGCGGCTCAGTTCGTGAACCTCGCTTGTTGATCTTTCGATACCAAGGCTCGCCGCCAGACTCCGAGCCCCTAGCACTGGTCGGCAAAGGGGTCACGTTCGACTCTGGCGGATATTCGCTCAAGCCAACCGATGGCATGCTGACGATGAAGTGCGACATGGCAGGAGCTGCCAACGTGCTGGGTATCTTCAATGCGATCGCCAAACTCAAGGTGCGCCGCAATGTCATCGGTGTCGTTGGGCTGGTCGAAAACCTCGTCTCTGGCGATGCGTTCAAACTCGGCGACGTGCTGACGGCTCGCAGTGGTAAGACGATCGAAATCCACAACACCGATGCCGAAGGCCGATTGGTGCTTGCCGATTGCCTGAACGTAGCCTTGCAAGAAAACCCAACGCAAATCGTCGATTTCGCAACCCTCACGGGAGCTTGCGTCGTGGCCCTTGGCACCGATGTTGCCGGGCTCATGAGCAACAACACTCAGTTGCAAGGTGACGTGCAATCGTTCACTGAAAAATGCGGCGAGCTGACCTGGCCGTTGCCCATGCATTCGTTCTATGGCGAACAGATTGCGGGCAAAGTTGCCGACATCAAGAATGTGGGTGAAGGCCGATGGGGAGGAGCCATCACGGCGGCAAAGTTCCTCGAGGAGTTCGTCCAAGGCCGTCCTTGGGTTCATTTAGACATCGCTGGTCCGGCCTTTTTGGATTCTCCCAAACCTTGGTGCGATGCCGGTGGAACAGGATTCCTCGTCCGCTCGTTTGCCGAATGGCTCTTGGCATGAACACCGATTTGGACGAATCGACCCAGCAGGATCCTCAGGGAGACCTCTGGCGGCAGTACCACGAACTGGCGGAATTGGCCGGATCGCTTGCGCACGAAATCAAGAACCCGCTGTCGGTCATCCACATGAACGCCGACTTGCTAAGCGAGGAACTTCACGAAAGCCAGTGGCCAGGCAAACGCAGAGCGATTTCCAAGGTGGACATGATCAAACAGCAATGCCATCGCATGGAGAATCTCCTGAGAGATTTTCTGCGGTTTGCACGCATGCAAGACATGGAACTGACCCTCGGCTCGCTCAACGAACAGATCGCCTCGGTCCTGAACCTTTTTCAAGCTCAGGCCGACAAACAAGGAGTTCGGCTCGAACGATTCCTCGATTCGGATCTGCCGAACATCCGCCTTAACGGATCATCGCTTCAAGCCGCCTTGATCAATCTTGTGAAAAATTCGCTCGAAGCGATGCCCGATGGCGGGGAGCTTTTGATCCGAACGTATGTCATTCCCAGTGGTGTCGCGATCGATATGATCGATACCGGTTGCGGCATGGACGAGACCACGGCGATGAGAATGTTCGAGCCGTTCTATTCGACCAAGCCTGAGGGGTCCGGGCTCGGTCTGCCGACGACCCGCAAAATCATCGAGGCCCACGGTGGCCGAATCAGTGTGCAAAGCGAGGTCGGTCGAGGCACGAAATTCGTCCTGGAGTTCCCCACTCCAGTTCGCATCGCTTGATTCAACCAGCCTCGTTAACGATTCCTCAGCAACCATAGGATCGGGCTCGATGGATTCTCCAAATCGACGAGCCGCTCGATCTGGTATCGCTCCGATCGCTCGGTAATCCAAGCATGGACTGCAAGACTCTCTGCGAGTCCGTCCTGATGCCCAACATAAACCAAAATCGAAACAATGGCGTCGGGAGCGAGCATCGGCTCAAGTGCATTCAAAGCTTCGATCGTCGAATGAGCTTTCGTCACAATCGATTTGTCCGAGTGAGGAAGATAGCCCAAGTTGAACATCGCGCACGAGACTCGACCGTAGTGCTCCCTAGGCACATGCAACCCAAGCTGAGCATGGTCGGCAAGGATGCACTCGACACGCTCCGAGTAACCAGCCTGTTTCACTCTCCATTCGGTGCGCAAAATCGCATCGGCTTGAATGTCCATGGCCAAGACTCGACCTTGGGCCCCAACGCATTGGGCTAAAAAAAGCGTGTCAAATCCATTCCCGGCCGTCGCATCGATGGCGATCGATGACTCCGGGATATTTGGCCGACAACGATTCTGAGCCTCTAGAGTAAAGTGCATCCTTCGAATCAGCTTGAGCGAGGATAGGAACCAAGGATATCCAGTCGCAATGCCCGTTGTTTAAGCGTAGCTATCGCATGGGACAAGGATGCCTGAGCGATATGACCTTCGAGTTCGACAAAGAAGTAATATTCGTTGGGAGAACCTGGCACAGGTAAGGACTCAATCCATGTGAGATTGATGCTGTTGTCTTTGAATAGCATCATTGCATCGGCCAATGCACCAGGTTGATGAGGAACTTGAAACAACAGCGACGTCTTGTCCTTGCCTGTCTGTTTGGGTTGATCCTTGCCGATGATCGCAAAACGAGTTGCATTGCTCGGATCATCCTCGATCGATTCACAGACTACGGACAAACCGTATTGGCTAGCGGCCTCGATCGATGCAATCGCCGCCGCACCAAGTTCCTCCATGGCGATCTTGGCCGCATGAGCTGTACTTGAAACCTCGATCCGCTGGGCCTCGGGCAGATGTTCAGCGAGCCATCGTCGGCACTGAGAGATCGCTTGCGGTTTGCTGTAGACTTTGCGAATCCCTGAACGATCCGACTTGGAAAGCAAGTTGTGATGGATCGGTAAGAGAACTTCACCACAAATCTGGATCGGTCGCTCGATGAAGTTCGACATCGTATCGACGATTCGACCATCGGTACTGTTCTCGATGGGGACAACACCGTAGCGGGATTGCCCTCGCTGGACTTCCTCAAAGACTGCCGCGATCGAAGCCACCGGGTGGAGAAGATGGGTTGTGCCAAAGAACTTCAACGCGGCCCCGTGACTGTAGGAATGCTCAGGACCCAGGTAGGCCACCCCAAGCGAACCTGCTGTCTGCCCAAGTTGGGTAAGTCCTCGCTTGACAAGCAGCTCCCAAATTTCAGACCGCTCATGAACCAACTGGGCGATACTGGCATCGATTTGACGGAGCCTCTCTAGAAGTGGATCCTGCGCTGCGTCGGAGTCTGGTCGCTGGGAGTTAGGCATATCCAATGCGTTTTTCCTGTCAATTTGACGGTAAGAGGATCGGTGCTCGTCGATAGCAACCGATTTCAGGCCCGCAAATTTAAGTGTAAACCCTTGTTTTGTATAGAGTTAAGCTGATTTCACAGAGAGAAAAAGACCTTTGGCACAACTCTTGCTACACGTAGAAGCCAAACAAGGTTCTCGGCCACCTGGGAGCCAACTTTACCAAGCAGTTTCAATATCCTACCGACTTCACGTTTAGGGAGACACCCACCATGGCATCAGGCGAAAAGATCATCGGAATCGATTTGGGAACCACCAACTCGGTGGTGGCCGTCATGGAGGGCTCGGAGGTCAAAGTCATCCCCAATGCCGAAGGAAATAGGCTTACCCCAAGTGTTGTTGCTTTCAATGACAAAAGCGAAACGATCGTCGGGGATCCGGCGCGTCGCCAAGCTGTCGTGAACCCTCGCAGAACCATCTATTCGGTTAAGCGTTTCATGGGACGTCGCCATTCGGAAGTCGAGTCCGAAGAAAAGATCGTTCCCTATCAAGTTATCGGTGGAGCCAACGAATACGTTAAGGTTCAGATCGGCGATCAGCAGTTTACTCCGCAAGAGATTTCCGCCAAGGTTTTGAGGAAGCTCAAGGAAGCCGCCGAATCGTACCTCGGGCACCGAGTGACAAAGGCTGTGATCACCGTTCCTGCTTACTTCAACGACGCTCAGCGTCAAGCGACCAAAGATGCCGGACAGATCGCTGGCTTGGAAGTCGCACGGATCATCAACGAACCAACCGCTGCTGCTTTGGCTTACGGCTTGGACAAGAGCAAGGATCAAAAGATCGTCGTATTTGACCTTGGTGGTGGAACGTTCGACGTATCTGTCTTGGAAGTTGCTCACAACAACGATGGCGAAGCCGGCGGCAAGATCTTCGAGGTCATCAGCACCAATGGCGATACGCACCTAGGTGGTGACGACTTTGACCAGTCTCTGCTAAACCACGTTGCATCGATGTTCCAACGAGACAACGGGATCGATCTACGCAAAGATCCAATGTCCTTGCAACGCTTGCAAGAGGCTTGCGAGAAGGCCAAGAAAGAACTCAGTAGCCTTCCGCAAACCGATATCAACTTGCCTTTCATCACCGCCGATGCAACAGGTCCAAAGCACTTGCTAACGACCATCACTCGCAGCACCTTTGAAGGACTCATCGATCCATTGATCGATCGCTGCCGTCAACCGGTTTTGCAAGCCTTGCAGGATGCCAAGTTGCGTCCGGCTGAAATCGATGAAGTCGTTTTGGTCGGAGGTTCGACTCGCGTTCCTAAGGTGCGTGAGTTGGTCAAAGAGATTTTCGGTAAGGAACCACACCAAGGGGTTAATCCCGACGAAGTCGTTGCCGTCGGTGCAGCGATTCAAGGCAGCGTGCTCTCGGGCGAACGCAAAGACGTTCTGCTCTTGGACGTTACCCCACTTACTTTAGGTATCGAAACCGAAGGTGGTATTCTGACGGCTCTGATCGAGAGAAACACCACAATCCCTGTCGAGAAAAAGCAAACCTTCTCGACCGCAGCCGATAACCAGACTGCCGTGACTGTGAGCGTCTTCCAAGGCGAGCGCAAGATGGCCGTTCACAACCGTCTGCTTGGTCAATTCAATTTGGAAGGGATCGATGCGGCCCCACGAGGGATGCCTCAAATCGAGGTCAAGTTCGATATCGACCAAAACGGTATCTTGAACGTCTCTGCCAAAGACCTAAAGAATGGTAAGCAAGCGAGCGTGAAGATCGAGCAATCGAGCGGTTTGAGCAAGGATGAGATCGAGCGAATGCGCCGTGATGCGGAATCGCATGCCGAAGAGGATCGCAAGCAAGTCGAGTTGGCCGAAGCCCGCAATCGAGGCGAGAACACGATCCATGCGCTAGAAAAGGCGATCAACGATCAAGGTGACAAGCTCGCTGCATCGGATCGCGAGCCCCTTGAGGCAGCGATCAAGAAGTTGCGAGAAGCATTGGGCACCAACGATGCCGAAGCGATCAAGCTTGCGACAGCCGAGCTAGAGCAAACCGCTAATGCATTCCGATCCGCGTTTGCTTCGACACCCCAAAGTTCGACAGCATCGCCAGAGTCCAAAGGACCCAATGACGATGCGATCGACGCAGAGTTCGAGGTCAAGAGCTAACTAGGACACGCCAAGACACGCCGCCTGAAGGCGGCGGTATCTTGACGGTGTTGACTTCATTGACAAGATTGACTGCGTTGACTGCGGACAGAGTTGACGAGGTTGACATTGTTGAATCCCATCAATAACGTCAACCTTGTCAGTGCCGTCAAAAACCCCTCTGACCGCACCGCACCCGGGCCCTGGACACCCCGGGTTTTTTCGCTTTCTATCGGACGCCGATGCTTTCGAGCGGTTTTTTTATGGGTACACTAATGGAGCCCGAGATCCAGAATGTCCTTTTTGCTCCCAGGAATATCTGAAATGACCTCTCTTTGCGAACTGTTTTTTCGTCGAGCCCAAAGCCGATCTTTATGGATCCTGGCCGCCGCTGCGATGATCTTTGGTGGTTGCACCCCTAGTGACAACAAAAATGCTGGGCAACCCAAAGCCACATCTCCTAACAGCGATAGTGCCTCTTCGGTGAGTTCGGCCAAGCCGACGGCCAAGCGGATCATTCTTTTGAACAACACCGATTCTCCCTTTTGGGATGCGGCTCGCGCTGGAATCAATAAAGCCCAAGCGGATCTTAAACTGGCAGACTCAGGATTCAGTGCCAGCATGGATTCCAACGACGGTACAGAAACAGGGCAAATCGAAAAACTCAGGCAGTATGGCACTCAAAAAGATATCGCTGCGGTGATCATCTCCCCAATCTCTTCGACGAATCCAGCCATTGCTGACGAACTCAAGAATCTTAAGAACAAAGGGATTACCATCGGTTGCTTTGACAGCGACTTAGATGCCAAATATCAACAGTACCGTGAGTTCTACGTCGGCACCAATAACATCGCCGGAGGTAAGGTTCTAGGAACTGCAGCCAAGATGCTCAAACCTCAAGGTGCACCTTATGTGCAATTCGTCGGCGTAGATAGCCAACAGAATGCCATCGAACGCATGGATGGATTTACCTCGGCAGTCGGCGAAAGCTTTGTTCAGAAAGATCGCAAACTCGATGATGCCGACCGAAACCGTGCCCGTGACAACGTGCGAGATGTGATCGCCAAGTATCCGGATCTTTCTGTTTTGGTAGGAATTTGGTCCTACAATGCACCAGCGATTGTCGACGTAGTCAAAGAGAAAAATGCTCGCGATAAATTCACGATCGTCACTTTTGATGCTGAAGCCATAGCGATCCAACAGATGGCCGATGGGATGATCGACGCGATGGTCGTCCAAAACCCGTTCGCCATGGGTTACGAATCGGTTCGCTATGCCTTTGCAAAGGCCATAGGAGATCCTACCACACCGAAACAAATGTTTCCAAACCTCGGCAAGGCCGGCGGAGATATCCTTGATACAGGTTTGAAGGTTGTCGTTCCACCGGGATCTCCTCTGAAGGCTGAGATGTTTGAATCGTTTGGAAAGAGCGTCGAATTCATCGACCTCCAAACCTTCCAAGAGTGGCTCAAGAAGTACGATCTGACGAGTTCATGATCAGCGAAAAGAACAGCTTCATCGGTCGGCTGCTCTCGAGCGTCGAGGTCAAACTGATTGTCTCTTGGTTGTTGGTGGTTCTAGCCACAATCGTGTTAGATACCAACCACACCTATTGGAATTCTCCAGCGGAATCGGCGCAGTTGATCCTACGTCAAACCGTGCTGCTGGGCTTTTTTGCACTCGGTGCGGCGATCATCATCATCTCCGGCGGTATCGACCTCTCGAGCGGTTCGGTCATCGCGATGAGCGCCACGGTCTTCGGATCTCTGATGATCGTCTTGGACCCCGAGGGGTTTAAAGCCGGGCATGTTTCCACCAACGCCGTCATAATGAGCATCGCAGGAACACTCCTAGTCGGTGCGATGGTCGGCACGCTGCATGCATGGCTCATCACGAGTGTCGGCCTCCCACCCTTCGTTGCAACCCTTGCGACTTTGGTGGGACTGCGCAGTTTTGGTCGCGGATTAACTCCAGCCCTCACTGGAGGTAAATCGCAAATCGACTTCCCAGATATTGCGCTTCGTGACAGGCTAAAGGATGTCACCTCGATATCCATTCTGTTTGTCGTCTTTGCATTGATCCTCTGGTTTCTCATGAGCCGCACGGTCACAGGTCGCCATCTGCAAGCGATGGGCGGGAACGAACAAGCGGCCAAGCTCAGTGGTATCCGCACCGATAGGCTCAAATGGCTTGCCTATGTCATCGGAGCCGTTTCGGCATCGATCGTCGGCATTATCTCCTTTGCTGATACCGGATCGGCCAAACCGGATATCATGGCCCGAGGCTACGAACTCAACGCCATCGCCGCTTCGGTCATCGGCGGATGCTCGCTCCAAGGTGGTGTAGGCACGATCCCTGGAACCATCCTCGGTTGTTTGTTCCTGCGGACCATCATCGATGCAGTACAGAAGATCGTCGGAGCAGGTGCCGATGTTTACGAAGGAATGATCGTCGGTATTGTGGTCGTCGTAGCGGTGACTTTTTCGCAGCGGGGCAGTAGTCAATTCGGTGGCAAAAAATATTTCTCCAACGCGATAGGTTGGAGCGTCATCCCCACACTAGGCCTCCTTACCGGTCTGTCGTACTTGCTCTTTTTTGGCAAACGAGAATGGTATGCCCCCAACCAAGCCTACGTGATCGCAGGAGCGGTTGTCGTCGCTCTGGTCATTCGCGCCTTTTTTGAAACGAAGTCCAAGGCATCTGGTCAGTCATGACCCAACCGATCGTCTCGATCCAAAATATCAGTAAGCACTTCGGCGGCACCAGAGCCTTGCACGAGGTCTCCTTTGACGTGCTTCCCGGCGAACTCCATGCGATCTGCGGTGAAAATGGAGCCGGAAAAAGCACCCTGATGAAGATCCTCTCGGGAGTGATCACTTCCTATGACGGACAACTGTTGATCGATGGCTCAGAGGTGCACTTCACCGGAACCAAAGATGCCGAATCCGAAGGGGTCAGCATCATCCATCAGGAACTGAACCTCGTCGAACAACTCTCGGTGGCAGCCAACATCTTCCTAGGTCGTGAGCTACGTACGGGCTATGTGCTCCGAGACGATCGAGCGATGGAGCACCAATCGGAACTGTTATTGAATTCACTCGATTGCGATATCCCGGCGAATCGACTCGCTGGTTCGCTCCGAGTGGGTGATCAGCAACTGATCGAGATCGCCAAAGCGCTGAGCATCAACAGCCGGATTCTGGTTATGGACGAACCGACCAGCGCGCTGACTGAGGCCGAAGTCCAGCGGCTCTATCGCGTCATTGCGAAACTTCGTAGCCAAGGGACGACCATCCTGTATATCTCCCACAAGATGGACGAAGTGTTCCATCTTTCGGACCGTATCACTGTGCTGCGAGATGGTCAGTTCATCGCCACTCGAAACACCAAAGAAACAACGCCCGGCGAGATTACCAAGCTTATGGTCGGTCGCGATATCGAGTCGCTCGAGCTTGGGCCTCGCAGCCCAAGAGGTGATTTGGTTTTGGAGGTCAAGAACCTATCGCTTGCATGGCCAGGCCATGCGCGCGGTTATCGATTGAAAGACATTTCGCTCGAACTCTATCGAGGTGAAGTTCTCGGGATCGCAGGTTTGATGGGCGCTGGACGCACCGAACTGCTTGAGTGTCTCTTTGGAGCCTCTGCCTTGGAGCCTACCGGCGAGATTCTTCTTGATGGCGAACTGATCCAGCCACGGCACCCTGCCGAGGCCAAGAAAGCTGGCATGGCACTTGTGACCGAAGATCGTAAACGCTTAGGTGTTTTTAACACCATGAATGTCGGTCGGAACATCTCGATGTGTTCGCTCAAAGAGGCCCTCATCGGGCTGATGCTCAGTCGATCGAAAGAGCAACAGCTTAGCGACTCAATGGTCAGCAATTTAAAGATCAAAACAGCGGGGCTAACTCCCCCGATCGGATCGCTCAGTGGAGGGAATCAGCAAAAGTGCATCGTGGGTCGTTGGTTGCTAACGGATCCCAAAGTGCTACTGCTTGATGACCCAACGCGCGGAGTCGATGTAGGTGCCAAGGCCGAGTTGTATCGGGTGATCCGGGATCTCTGTCGTGAAGGCCTTGGCGTGATCGTCACCAGCAGCGAGCTTCCCGAACTACTGACTCTCAGTGATCGCATTATGGTGCTAAGCGAAGGTCGCAAGACCGCTGAGTTTCGAATCGAAGATGCAACCCAAGAAAAGATCTTGGAAGCCGCGACCAAGAGTTGGAATTCTTAATACGAAGTCAAGCAAGTCTTTCAATTGGCGTTAGGCCAAACGGTCTGAACCAAGCAACCGCCTAATTCACCTTGCTCGATCTTGATCGAACCCCTGTGTTGACAGCGGATAGTGTTGATAGATGGACGAGGTTGGGCTCTGGCCGTCAATGATGTCAACAGTGTCAATTCCGTCCGCCGTCAACACAGTCAATGCAGTCCAAAAAACCACCGCCGCAAGGCGACGTGGCAGCAAAGTCAGCGAACTTATCGAATCGGGCCGCGCTCTGGCGCTAAGAGATGATTTCGGAGAAATCATCGACAATCGCAAGAGTGAGGCTAAGGCAATTCGATGTTGATCGTTCTTGTTGCTTGATCTTTCTTGGTCACCTTCCCAAAGTCCACGGCCTTGACCGCATCCTCCAAAGAACCAGCAAATCCAAGAGTGATCGTGGCTTTGTTTCCAGAAGAAGACATCTGAAAGTTCGACACCTTAAGCTTCTCTTTAAGCTTCTCAAGAATCGCACCGGCATCCAACGATGACTTCGATTCAAGAACAAATCGGACGTTGGCAGACGAAGGTTCTGCGGGGGGTGGGAAACCACCTGGAAAACCAGGTCCAGGCTGGCCACCTGGGCCCTGCGGCCTAGCAAATCCAGGCTCTCGACGCATCGGGCCACCAAGATCATTAGGCGGCGTCTTTGGATCGCTCCCTGCGCGGGATCGTCCAGCCTGCATACCAGGGGGTGCGGCGCTCCCAAACGGAGAGGACTCCGGATTTTTGCCTGGATCGCGTCTGCCCAGCCCCCCGCTTACCCCATCGCGCTGCACCAAATTGCTGTTGAGTCCATCTGCCTTGTTCTTGGCGGTGGTCCAAGTAATAGAAAACCGCTCTTCGGTATTCGTTGACTTATCTAGCTCAGCATTTTTAGACCAGTAATCTCCAATCTGTTTCAAAGTGGCCAGAACTGCCTCTTTGTCACCGCTTTGGACCGCTTGCTCGAAGGGTTTTCTTAGCATACGCATGGCCACGAATCCAGCTTGATTGGCTTGATGCATGTACCTGTCGGATGCTGCTTGATCCCCCTTGGCTTGCTGGACCAAGCCTCTGACATAGAGCATGAACGGATCATTGAATGTTTTGAAAAGAGACTCGGCCGATTGATCGATCGCGTTCAAGTGAGCCTCGGGCATTCTTGTTTCGAGCGATGTCATGGCAAAAGAGATCACTGCCAGATCCGCACCTGGATCCCCCGGATGCTGTTTTTTAAAATCGTTGATCAGCCCAGCAGTATCGCTAGAGGATTTGTCCAAGGTGTTCGCGATTGCTATGAGCCTTGTGGTGCGACTCGGCTCGTGGCTTGCCAACCAATCGTTGATGGTCTTGTTGCTCTTTTCTTTGAAATCTGCACCGAGGTTCTCGAGCGGACGAAACCACAACGCTGGATATTGGATCACCTCACTCCCATTCTCAAAATCGCCCGTTTGTGCAACGGTGCCATAGATTGAAAACGCCTTTCTACCGAACGAATTCGCTTTGTCGATTCGCTTCTTGTATTCCGTATCGGATCCAATACCGAACTGGATGACTTGCCAGTCCTTTAAGAAGATCGCCCCGGCCATTTGACTCATCGGGACTTGGCTAAGAACACTGACAATGTCGACGATTTTGGGCTGTGATCCAGAGTTATCAAGGATCAGCAGCATGTACCCGAATCGAGGAGGCAGGAACCCAAGGGTATCCGGCATGCTCGGTGGTGCAGCGATGTTTCGATCCTTAGCCCCGTAAAGTACCAACTCGGCAGCCTTGCTCTTGAACTCCTCTTTGCTGATTAGCTGCGTTAGCTCCAAAAGCTTATTCGAGCTACTGATTAATTGCCTGGGGTATTCAGGATCCGAGTAATACCGCAATAGCACTGCAGGCTGACCCTCATGAAGCGACTCACCCAGAACTCTCCAATGCCGAAAACCTTCGTCCAAGGGAGTGCTTTCGAGGCTCTTGCTACGCAGGTGACTAAGCACTTTTGGTGTCTCAAGTCTCTTGATGATAGCTTCCCAAGACGCTGTCGGTCCTTCCATCAAGCGTTTCTCAAAGTCTTCATTGGCGATCATCCGCAAGGCGCGATCGGCGCTGCCTTGTCGCGCATGTCCTGCGAACTCTTCGGCTAATTTTAGCGCCGGGCTCTTGGCACTGGTGGTCTCAGGACCAACTGAGCCAGAGATGAGTCTTGCAGATCCACTGGGAGCAAGGTTATTGGATGCCGTTGCCCCAGTAGGTGCACCGGTATTGACGTTGGATGAGCCTGAGGCTACCGCAGATTCGGCAGCCCGAAACGAACCGCTGATCGATGACTTGCGGTTTAGCAAAAACAATCCAACACCGCCAACCATCGCCGCCGCAGCAGTTCCTAGGGCAATCCACTTTCCGATCGGCTTGGGTGCTGACTTCTTCGTTGCGTAAGTCAGCTTCGACGAAGGTGCTGACGGAGCCGGTGGCAAAGAATTTTGCTCAGACTCCCAATCGAATTGATCCAAGGGACTAGCTAGCTTTGGAGTCGATTTGGGTGCGGTGGGCATCGCTTTAGCTGCCGGTGTCGGCTCTGCCGAAGCTGGCTTGATCTGCAATTGAGTGCCGCATTTCGGGCAGGTGATCTTCTTACCAGCTACCGATTCATTCGAGCGAAGATTCGCCCCGCAGGGACAACGGAATTGCACAGACATTCGACAAGTTCTCAGAGAAGGCTTTTTTCAGAATTTTGGAGTCTAAATCGCTAATCTAGCAATACTAATCGAACTCGTAGAAAAGACCAAGACGGAACCGCTGATACACACTGATAAACGCTGATGGCAAGGGCGCTGGGAGCCTGGGGTTCGATCTGGCTGCTTATTAGCGTTCATGAGTGTTCATCAGCGGTCCTTTTCAACCACTGATACACACTGATAAACGCTGATGGCAGGGGCGCGGGGAGCCTGGGGTTGGGATCTGGCTGCTTATTAGCGTTCATGAGTGTCCATCAGCGGTTCTTTTCAACCGCTGATGCACACTGATAAACGCTGATGGCAGGGGTTCTGGGAGCCTGGGGTTGGGATCTGGCTGCTTATTAGCGTTCATGAGTGTCCATCAGCGGTTCTTTTCAACCGCTGATGCACACTGATAAACGCTGATGGCAGGGGCGCGGGGAGCCTGGGGTTGGGATCTGGCTGTTTATCAGCGTTCATGAGTGCCCATCAGCGGTTCTTTTCAACCGCTGATACACACTGATAAACGCTGATGGCAGGGGCGCGGGGAGCCTGGGGTTGGGATCTGGCTGCTTATTAGCGTTCATGAGTGTTCATCAGCGGTTTTCTTTCAACCGCTGATGCACACTGATAAACGCTGATGGCAGGGGCGCGGGGAGCCTGGGGTTGGGATCTGGCTGTTTATCAGCGTTCATGAGTGCCCATCAGCGGTTTTCTTTCAACCGCTGATGCACACTGATAAACGCTGATGGCAGGGGCGCGGGGAGCCTGGGGTTCGATCTGGCTGTTTATCAGCGTTCGTGAGTGTCCATCAGCGGTCCTTTTTTCAACCACTCATGCACACTGATAAACGCTGATGGCAGGGGCGCGGGGAGCCTGGGGTTGGGATCTGGTTGTTTATTAGCGTTCATGAGTGCCCATCAGCGGTCGTTTTCAACCACTCATGCACACTGATAAACGCTGATGGCAGGGGCGCTGGGAGCCTGGGGTTCGATCTGGCTGCTTATTAGCGTTCATGAGTGTTCATCAGCGGTCCTTTTCAACCACTGATACACACTGATCAACGCTGATGGCAAGGGCGCTGGGAGCCTGGGGTTGGGATCTGGCTGTTTATCAGCGTTCATGAGTGCCCATCAGCGGTTTTCTTTCAACCGCTGATGCACACTGATAAACGCTGATGGAAGGGGCGCTGGGAGCCTGGGGTTCGATCAGGCTGCTTATTAGCGTTCATGAGTGTCCATCAGCGGTTCTTTTCAACCGCTGATGCACACTGATAAACGCTGATGGCAGGGGCGCGGGGAGCCTGGGGTTCGATCAGGCTGCTTATTAGCGTTCATGAGTGCCCATCAGCGGTTTTCTTTCAACCGCTGATGCACACTGATAAACGCTGATGGCAGGGGCGCTGGGAGCCTGGGGTTGGGATCTGGCTGTTTATCAGCGTTTATGAGTGCCCATTAGCGGTTTTCTTTCAACCGCTGATGCACACTGATAAACGCTGATGGCAGGGGCGCTTGGAGCCTGGGGTTGGGATCTGGCTGCTTATTAGCGTTCATGAGTGTCCATCAGCGGTTCTTTTTCAAGCGATTATTTCATTAGCGGTGATTGACAGATTCTTGGGAAAATCTTTTCTGCGCGTGAAAGATCCTAGATTTCGCTGCGTCTTACATTTAGAACAAAGCTTTTTCCGACACCTTTGCATCCAAGTGCCACTGAGTCCCCTTTCCGGTTTATCCATGAGCGAATCTCCACCGGATACACGAGCTAGCTTGCTGGTCAAACTTCGCGACCACCAAGATACGACCGCGTGGCAGGATTTCACCGATTTGTACACGCCAGTGATACGAAAGACTGCCTTGCGGATGGGATTGCAAACTGCCGACGTAGAAAATGTAGTCCAAGAAGTTCTTCTGGCTGTCTCGCAATCGATCGATCAGTGGCTTGAAAATCCCAACCGAGGTTCTTTTCGAGGTTGGCTTTCGCGAATCGCCAAGAACAAAACCTTGGATCTGCTGACACGAAAAGCGACCAGGCCCGAGGATTGTCCCGACCGACAATGGGAATCGATGGCTCAGGCCAAATCAAGCATCGCATCCTGTTGGGATCTCGAATACCGCTGGGAGTTGTTTGCTCGTGCGGCCAAGCAAGTGCGTGAGTCGGTTGCCAAAGCGACTTGGGATGCCTTTTGGTTATCAACCATTGAAAATCGACCTGTCGCCGATGTCGCTAGGCAGCTTAATGTTCGCGAAGGAATGGTCTACTTGAGTCGATGCCGTGTCTTGGATCGAATTCGGAAATTGGTCAAGCAGTGGGAGAGTGAGGAATGAAGCCTCTATCCATGGAAAATTGTTGTAGCCGTGAGCAACTTATAGGATTGCTTGATGGGCAACTCGGTCAATACGATTCCGATCTTGCACTATCGCATATCGAGCATTGCGATGTGTGTCGCAAGTCCTTGGAAGACCTTTCGGGTGACGCGAGCGATTGGAAGGAGGCTCGTGAGATCCTCTCGTCGAGTGAAGCATTCGCTAGCCAGCGGACCGACGATTGGGGCCAGTCGTTAGCCAAGCGATTGCTCTCACCATCGAGCCATCCAGAGATGCTTGGGCGCATCGGACGCTATGACATCGAAAGTATGCTCGGTGCCGGCGGCATGGGGATCGTCTACCGAGGGTTCGATACCCAGTTGCATCGCGTCGTAGCGATCAAAGTGCTTTCACCAACGCTCGCATTTCAGGGTTCGGCAAGACAGCGTTTTGCTAAAGAGGCTCGAGCTGCTGCGGCCGTCGTGCACGAAGATGTCGTTCCAATCTACGATGTCCAGACTGAGCGTGAGATTCCGTTTCTAGTCATGCGATTTATTCCAGGCCAATCACTGCAAGCAAAGATCGATCGCCAGGGAGCATTGGAGCTCAAGCAGATCCTACGCATCGGCAAGCAGTTGACGGCTGGGCTGGCCGCAGCCCATGCCCAAGGACTCATCCATCGCGATGTGAAACCAGCCAATGTTCTTCTTGAAGAAGGGATCGATCGAGCTCTTTTGACCGACTTTGGACTGGCTCAAACTATCGATGATGCTGGCGTTACGGCATCGGGTATGATGCCTGGAACACCTCCCTACATGTCCCCTGAACAATCTCGTGGCGAGAAACTCACCGAGCAAAGCGACGTGTTTAGTGCCGGCAGTGTCTTGTACGCCATGTGTACAGGCCGTGCGCCTTTTCGAGCCCAGTCACCTTGGAAGGTACTCAAGCTCGTCGAAGAGTCCCAGCCCAAACCGATACGGGAGCTCAATCCAGAGATACCCGAGTGGCTCTCGGCGATCATCGAAAAAATGATGGCCAAAAGTCCGTCGGATCGATACTCCACGGCGGCCGAAGTTTCCGGGCTTTTCGAGCAATGCTTAGCACATGTGCAGCAACCACTCAATGTCCAACTACCGTCGGAACTGATGCACTCAGATCGCGCGCAAGTCAAACGCAAGCGACCTGTCAGGCTTGTGCTAGGTTTGGCACTTTGCATCTGTGGCGTCCTTGGATCACTGGCCAGTATCTACCTCTATCAGGGTGAACCCGCGATATTTTCACGAAGCCAAACATCGACACCTCCATTGGTCGGTCAATCGATCAATCCCCCTAGGATTTGGAAACAAGTCGATCCACTCCCAGCACCACCTGAGGAAGAGCTCTTGCAACGGCTCAGTGAGCCTTTGGACATCGACTTGCATGATGTTCCCCTAAGCGATGCGATAGCTCAGGTCCTAGGGGAGATTCCTTATGAGTTAGAATCGAATTCGAACGAATCAGTTCAGCGAATATTCCTATCGGGACGATGTTCCCGTAGTGGCTTGCTCACGCGTATCCTTACAGGCCAAGAGTTGGGTTACATTGTCCATGCAGATCGCGTTGAGATTGCAAGCCGTGAGTCGGTCGAAGCTCGGCCTGTTGTCCGTTCGTATTGCTTATCGCATGTCACACAGAATGATCAGCAGGCTTCGGAATTGGTCGAGGCACTAAGAAATCTATTTGGATCAAGCGACCCGAAAGGGCCCGAAATGATGCTCAGTGGATCGGTCTTGATGGTCAAGGGTACCGAGTCAGAGCATGAGCGGTTGATTGCGTTTTTGGTGGCTTGGAAGGATCGAGTTCGAAGATAAATTATTTGAAGATGGAGAGGTTCATTATGTCTTATCGAAAGTGGGCGTTCCGGGTAGGTGGATTGCTCGGAGTCGTTGGGGTTTGCGGACTAGGAGTCTTTGCCGGAATTGCTTGGTCGCAAGCAGAGCGGCAAAAATTTAGTCAACGCACTATGCCTTCTCAACCATTCACTCCCGTCGCGACAGGTCCTCTTGCACAAGGCTACGCGCCAATCATAGGACCGGATGGATATGTAGTACAGCGCCCAGTAATGGGTGGTGGCCCACCACAGGGCCAGGGAATGGGCGGCGGTCCGCCAGGTATGGGAGGAATGATGGGCGGAGGCCCAGGAATGGGTGGTGGCCGTATCGAGGGTAGTATCGGAGGAATGGTTAGCGCCGATAGCGCCGTGATTTGGTGGGGCAAGCCCAAGGGGGACGAGCCGGGTTGGTTGTCCCGGGGTAAGCAGGCTATGAAGGCCGAGGAGACGCTTCGCGAAACATTGGACAAAGAAATCGAGGTCAGCATTTCGAGTGCAGAGCTTCTTCAAGCGCTGGAGATCATTCTCGGTCAGCATTGGATCCCCTACACGGCAAACCAAGCTGGAATGGATGCGCCTGTGGTGATGCTTGAGTCCAAGGGCAAAGTGCGAGATGTTCTAAGGAGGGTGCTAAGGCCCATGCAATTGGATTACGTGATTCACCAGGACAGCTTGCAAATCGTCAATCCACGCGAGGATCAATTCCAACGAACAATCCGTGTTTATGATTTGGCGCATGTGATCAGCAACAGTCAGGATATGGGCAAGGTATTGCAGTTGATTGAATCGACGGTGCAACCGGATCAGTGGCACACCCAAGGAGGTCAAAGTCGATTGGAATCGGTAGGATCGGTTTTGGCCGTTGCCTCAACGGAGCTAGTGCATGAAGAGGTAGAGACATTGCTATCGAAGCTTGAGTCGCTCGGCATGCATAGCAAAGCCGGTGCTCAGGGGCAAAATCCTCGTGGGTTAATGCCAGCCTCAACAGTCCCAAACGCTGGTTCCCCTCGAATGGCTCCCGTCGCATCGGGTCCTAATCTTATGATGGTTCCCGGCGCAGGGCAGCTAGTTCCTTACGAAGGTGGTCCTATGATCCTTCCAGGTTCGAAGGACAAAGTAACGACACCTATTTTGTCGATAGAACCAAAGGTGGCGAGCCCAGCCGAGATCCCAAATGAAGACGACAAGTAAAATTTCGCGATTCGACTGCATCGTAGATGATTTCTCCGAAATCATCTACCAGCGCTTCAGTGAGGCCTAGCAAAACGAAACCGCCAACAGGTGCCTTACACCTGTTGCGACCTTGGATCTGGCTGTTTATCAGTGTTCATGAGTGTTCATCAGCGGTCCTTTTCCAACCGCTGAGACACACTGATAAACGCTGATGCCAGGGATCCTGGGAGCCTGGGGTTGGATCCGGCTGTTTATCAGTGTTCATGAGTGCCCATCAGCGGTCCTTTCTTTAACCGCTTCGATAATCTCGATTCTGAGGTGAACCAATTGCTGGTGTCGAAGGTCTATTCCCAAGTCCGATACGAAACGGATCACGATGTGGTGGAAATGGTAGACACCCGACGCTAAGAACGTCGTGCCCCTTGTGGCGTAGGAGTTCGAGTCTCCTCTTCGTGACTTATTGGTTTGTGACTTAGTGGTTAGTGGCTGTTTCCCTAAAGCCCAAAGTCTAAAGCCTAAACACAGGAATGTTCGCCTGGGAGCGGACTCGGCCTCCAAAACCGATGGACAGTGTTCGAATCACTGCTTTCCTGCTTACTATGCAAGCGCCGGATCGATTCGTTCCGACGGCGCGATCCGCTCGGCTACCAATGCTGTTAGCGTTTCGTGTTCCGTAAACGGATTCCAAAGTTGATTTCGATCCACCAGTTCGGTCAAAACTGACGCAGCAGGGAAAAAGAAAACCCCAGCAAACACAAGGTAGACGCAAGTCTCCCTTTGCCAAGCTCGATGACAGCGGTTGTTTTGTTCGATCCGCCCATGCTTGACCTTTGGATCTACGAGCCTTTTCGTTTTGCTACTTGTAGCGATCGATCAGGTCTCTGACATCCATGGTTACCACCGGCAACAGTACGGCAAGCTTTGAAGATATTCCTCCGGTGATCAACATGTTGCTCACTTAGGATTATCTCCGCATGGCCACCTGGGATCACCAAAACAACCGTTTGTCTGAAAGCATTTTTCACCTAACCAAAAATTGTTTTGCTTCATTAGATCATTCGCCGAATTCAAAGGAGGCGAAAGTTCATGTTTTACAAGAAATTCAAAATCCGAGAGCATGAAGTGGGATTAGTCTTCCGCGATGGCGAGTTCCAAGACTTGTTCGCTGCTGGCAATCACAAGATCTTCGACCCATGGTACAAGACCGAAGTGCGAGTCGCTTCGACTCGAGATCCTTGGATCAGCGACCGACAGCTTTACACGATCGTCAAATCGGGAAAGCTTGAAGGTCAAGCGGTCGTCTTGGACTTGCTCGACCACCAGCGCGCTTTGGTCTGGATCGACGGACGCTTGAGCCGGTTGCTTGGTCCAGGATTGTTCGCCTATTGGCTTGGAGGCCGCGAGGTTCGAACCGAAGTGATCGATATTCGAAACGTTCGATTCGATCACATGGAACTTCGTTCAATCCTGAAACTTGAGGACGCCAGCAAATGGCTTGATGTTTGCAAGGTCGAGCGCGATACGGTCGGTGTTTTGTACATCGATGGTAAGTTCACGAGCGTACTTGCGCCAGGCTTGTATGCGTTCTGGAAAGATGCGGCGGAAGCCAAAGTCGTTAGTCAAGACATGCGCGAAATGCAGATCGATGTCAGCGGACAAGAGTTCATGACACTCGATAAGGTGACTTTGCGCATGAATGCCTCGGTTACTTATGTCGTCAAGGATGCAAAGTTGGCTGTATCGGCTGCGGTCGATGTCCGCCAATCGTTGTACCGTGATGTGCAGTTCGGATTGCGAGAAGTGATCGGACAGCAGGAGCTCGACAGCTTTTTGACCGCAAAGGACGAAGTCACACAAGGGTTGAGAAAGTACGTAATCGACAAGGCTGCTGTATTGGGTCTTGAAGTTCGTTCGGTGGGGATCAAGGACGTGATCTTGCCAGGCGAAATCAAGGACTTGATGAACAAGGTGACCGAAGCCAAGAAGGCTGCCGAAGCCAACTTGATCGCTCGCCGGGAAGAGACAGCCGCTATGCGCAGCCAAGCCAATACGGCAAAGTTGCTTGCGGAAAACCCAACCTTGATGCGCCTTCGAGAGCTCGAAGTCCTTGAAAAAGTCGCTTCGAACGGCAAGATGAACATCATGCTTTCGGACAAGGGATTGGCCGACAAGGTCGTCAACTTGCTCTAATCCAAAAACCGCCCCTGGATGCTAATCGCTCTAGGGGCGGTTTTCTATTTGTCCGTTGGGAGGTTAAAACCACTCCAGGCTCAAGGGGCACAGTTACCAAGTTGAGTTGGTTTTTGTCGATCATGCCAACCGACGCGGGAGTCTCCGAATACAAGGCTCCGGAATGTTCTTTCGAAACGATCGCATCCCTCACCCGCTATCTTTCCGAAGTACGAAAGACCACTGTTTTGGTCATCGGAATCCTTCAGGAAACAGGTTATGTTAGCCTAATCAGAGGTGATTCCGATTTCTATTGTGTACCCACAACAGTTCCCAAAGCCCCCCTTTGTTGAACGCTGTTGGAGGAGATTATCGAAGGTCCAGTACGAACTCTTGCCTGCTTTAATAATATCAGTATAAAGCTTTCAGCTGGGCCATTTCCGAATAGCAAACATCCCGCGACTTGCCTCTGCTACGCACGTCCTAGAGATCGACTCGGCATTGTCGATTTTTCCTTTTTTGATCCTTTATCTTTAGGCGTATCATGAAAAGCCAAGGAGAGCTATCGGAAATCGAGTTTCTGAGACTGATGTACTCAAGGAGTTGTGTAGTATCGAAGCCATTTGGCGACAATGCGAGCGATCGCGTGAGAGAATCCATGTAAGTCATGAGTCGGGCAGCCGAACGCCGAGTTCGGTAGGATATTGAGATAAACCCATTTCAATTCCTTACTGCCTTGAGACTCACGACCAAGAAGACAATTCTCGCTTTGGATCTTGGGAAATTCAAGATCTTGTCCTACCTGCTGACCGAGGATCACTCGTCGGATCCGGTATTCAAAACCATCATGACCAATCCTAAAACATTCGAACAATGGGAACGGAAGACTTTCGTCGATTTGGCCGGTATCGCTGTAGACGACGCCCCTGATCACCCCGTGTTTCCGCCATTGGTGGAGACGCGACTGTATTCCGTGCTGAACCTGACGATGAGTCGTTGAAAACGAGCGATCCATGGGGGATTTCTGGCACGTGGGAAGTCGGTCATTCAATCCATTTCAGGTACTCGTCCATGTCCACAGCGGGCACCGTGCCAAGTGGCTGCAATGTCTTAAACAGTGACATCAGGAAATACATCAAGCTGGCAGCAGGATCGCTCTTTTCAATCGTCAATGAACCACTGTTTTTAATCACCCGAAACCCACCTTCCGACAGCACGCAGCCGAGGTGAATACGACCATGCTCATCACCCCAGCTATTTTTGATAGCCTCTTCAAATGAGTCCCCTAGACCTGGATTCCACGACGAAGACAGCGCAAGAATAGCAGCGGGGATTTCGAATAATTCTTTTCGCTGCGGCTTGCCAGTGTGGTCAGTGATCAAAGCTGATGTTCGCTTCAAACGTCTGACCGATCGAACTTTTTGCGAAGCATACTCGATGTTCTCTTTTGAAATATCCTGCTTAACCTCAAATACTGCATAGACACTTTCCGCAGGATTGTATACCACACCTTCGTAATTGATCACAAATGGAGTGTATTGTCGATCGAAAACAACAATGTCGATTTGCTCGCTGGCTTCACCTTTGCTATCGACCACCATCGCGCGCTCGATGGCATACCGATTCGGGAGATATTCTCGAAGAAGCTGAATCCACGAAGTCTCGGTTGCTTCCCCTTTCGTTCCTTGGTGGACTGCGAATTCGCGATTGAGTTCTTGCGCCGCTTGGGTCGCTTTCTGGCGACTCTTAAAGAGTCCTGCCAAATCGAGTTTTTTTACCGTTGTCATCTATTCCTCAGAAAATGCTGGCGTAGGTTTTGTTGTCGAAGCGACAGACACGATCAAGTCCGCTGTAAGTGCTTGGTCTGGATATGCCGCCAAAATTACGGCGGGCACCAGTCGCTGTGTAATGTCCGAAAAACTGAAGCCGATCTTGCTTTCGTTGCTTTCACCCGTCAGTTCAACGAGGCGGGACATTTCCGCTTCCGTGCAGACATACTCTGGAAATGCACTGCGAAGCACCATGCGACGCTGTTCAGCGTTGGGCCGAGCGAATACAAACGTCGCTGCCGCTCGTCGCAACACCGCAGGGTCCAAGGCACGGAGTCGATTGGTACACATCACGACCAACACTGGCCGTCGCCCTTCTGCCAAATCGTCTATCCCACGGATCAATGCATTAACTCCCGCGCGGTCTTCGTGGTGCATTTGTGCTGACTCGCGTGACTGGGCAAGTGCGTCAGCCTCATCGATCAGCAGAATATGACCCGCCGATGCAGACTGACCATCAACTAGTGAAGCCGCTTGCGATTTAACGATCCCAAATGCTGACGAAATCAGACGAGTCATTTCGCCGACTGCTCCCGTCCCTCTTGCTGTAAGACTTAAGCTATGGAGCAAAATCGTGATTCCAGCCTTCCTGGCTACTGCGTCTCCAAACGTTTCAGCTAATTCAGTTTTTCCTGTTCCCACATCTCCCGCAAGGATGAACAACGGCGGACGACGTTGAAAGTATTTCAACGCAGGCAAAGACTCCTTGAAATGCCGCTGCGACCAGGCATCGAGCGAGGTCGGCTGGAGCCGCATCATCGCTTCCTTTACGAGTCGGTCCTTCACGCTATCGAGGCCGACCAGCCGATCGAAACGACGTTTCACTTCAGTATCGGGATACTCTTGGACGTCGTCAAAAATGCCGTCAGTCAAATCGTTTTGCATCGCTATCAATAACTCCTAAATGATCGACGGGACACGCCGGTGCCTCCCGACGAGTAGTTTTTCTCAGTTCCGCTCCAGTAACCCGCTCCGTCGCTTGGTGGCTCTCCCATTGTCCGATTAACAGGATGTGTGCCGCCAAAAGTCGTCTGCTCACCTATGGACAAGCTGTTGTACTTGCTGCTGTACCAGACGAAGTTGAAGAACGTCGTCCCGGTCAGATCAACATACGCAGACATCTTTCCCGCGCGATCATCAGTCTCGATGTTGCCGGATGACGTAACGTCGTAAGACCAACTTAGCACTCGCTTCTCATCGCGTTTGAATCCAAATTCGTAGCGACGTAAGCGTACACGAGCCTGAAACTTGGATTCCCTGCGCGGGTCTTTGAGCGGGTAGATTCAAGGTGCGCCCTTGTTTCTATCCAAACTCTCTTAAGGAGTCCCCGCTTATGTCCAATGTTACTTCC
>Ga0315899_10000066_pt1 | contig 138560 bp, 98 predicted proteins | sample LakEriMetagenome_2_FD_203518 | JGI IMG/M metagenome (GOLD analysis project Ga0315899, IMG submission 203518) | Freshwater fungal communities from buoy surface, Lake Erie, Ohio, United States - Buoy 4 MA112 | ecosystem: Environmental > Aquatic > Freshwater > Lake | place: USA: Lake Erie, Ohio... | reverse complement strand
GGAAGCCGAAGCCGTCTTCGACGACAAGAAGAAGCTTCGACTCTGGAAGCCGAGAGAATGAGCTTCTAGGATCGCCCAGGAATCGCGATAAGCCTTCGAGTCGATTATCCGGTCGACTCACTCGAAGGAGGCGTCTCAAGCGATCCTATGCGATTTGCCGACGCTGGCTTCTTCTGTCTTCCCGGAAAAGTCGGCTTCTGGTATGCTTTACGGTGGCTTAAGTAACAAAAAGGGAGATCATGAAAAAGAAACCATCAAAGAAACCGATCCCATTCTCCGAACAACTCAAGGAGAGGATCGACTCCTCGGGACTGTCCCGATACCGAATCTGGAAAGAGACGGGAGTCGCACAAAGTACACTCTCCGAGTTCATGAATGGGAATCGAGCTTTATCAATGGGAGCGATCGACAAGATCGTCTCCTTGTTGGATCTAGAACTAAAACCAAGAACACTGTCCGAATCAACCAAGGAAAAGAAGTAAGAATATGGCAAGCCTAAGAAAACAAACTGCGAATAGTTGGCAGATCCGAGTAGTCGTCCGAGGGGAGAGGATCAATCTTTCCCTCTCGGATCTTACCGAATGGCAAGCGAACAAGTGGAAAGACTTCGTCGAAGCTATCGCGAATAGCATCAATTACGATCGTCCACTCGACAAGAAGTCGATCGAGTGGCTCTCCTCTCTCACTCCCGAGCAACGGAAGAAGCTATCGGACAAAGGGATCATTGATCCGGATCCGGATCAAGTGAAGGAAGAGAACAAAGAGACAACCCTTTCGGAGTATCTCGAAGACTACTTCTCGACTCGACGGTCGGACGTCAAGGAAGCGACTTGGGTCTTCTATGAGCATACTCGAAAGCGACTCAAGGAATTCTTCGGAGATCGATCGCTCCGGAGCATTACTCCAAAGGACGGAAAGGACTTCCGGAAGTGGCTTGAGAAAACCAACAAGAGAGACAAAGCAAAGGAGGACGGAAAGACGATCGGACTCTCGATCAATACCGTCAAGCGAAGGACGGGACTCTGTCGACAGATCTTCGCCCAAGCGATCCTCGACGGACTCCTCGATCGGAATCCCTTTGAGGGGTTGTCGACTTCTGTCCGGTCGAATGAGGAGCGGAAAGCTTACGTCGGCTTGGAGGACTTCGCCAAAGTCTTAGAGAAGGCTCCTAACGCGAAGTGGAAGTCTCTCCTTGTGTTGGCAAGGATAGCAGGCTTCCGGATCCCTAGCGAAGCGCAGGGGCTTAAGTGGGAGCATATCTCCTTCGAGCAAAGACGGATCTTCGTCGTCAATTCCAGTAAGACGGAGCATCATAAAAACCGGAAGCTTCGAGTCGTCCCTCTCTTCCCGGACGTCGAAAAGGAGCTTCTCAAGCTTCACTGTGAAGCGACTCCGGGGGAGGAGTACGTCTTCCCGGATCTCCGAGGGGACTCCAATCTTCGGACAACTCTCGAAAAGATCATTCTCCGAGCGGGGGTAAAACCCTGGCCGAAGCTTTGGCAGAATCTCCGGGCGTCCGCTGCGACGGATCTTGCAAGGACTGTCCCTTCCCATATCGCGGCTTCAATCTGCGGACATACGGAACAGATCGCCCAGGAACACTATTGGAAGGTAGGAGACGACGATCTCGATCAAACGATCTCGAAGCTATCGACGATCCACTCCGAGAAGTTATCGCCCACCATCGCCCACAATATCGCCCACTTGGACGTCTCGAAGGGACAAGAGTCGTCCCTTACTGTCTCGACGCCTTTGGACGATGAAACGAAAAAACCCAAGGAATCCCTTGGGTTTGTCTCGATCTGTCGTCTTTTGGCCGACGCTGGCTTTTCCTTCGAAATGGGCGATATTGGACTCGAACCAACGACCTCAACGATGTCAACGTTGCGCTCTAACCAACTGAGCTAACCGCCCGAGTTTATCTCGGCAAACTGATTGTGGATCATGCTCTGGGATTGTCAAGGCCAAGCCGGTTGGCTAACCTCCGACTTGGTTGCCCAATCGGCCCGCTAGGTGTATGCTTTGACCTGACCTGCGCGGGCCGTAGGTGCCCCTGTTTGTCCCTTTTTCCCAGCGTTTTTCGACAAACTTACCCAATGTCTAACAACCACCGCGTCGTTATCACCGGACTTGGCGTCATTTCCCCACTAGGTCGTGAACTGGCCCCCTTCTGGAATAACCTCGCTAACCAAACCTCCGGCATCGGCCCCCTGTCGAGCCTGCCTCTGGATATCATCCCTTGCAAATTCGGCGGCCAAGCCTCCTGCTTTACCGGAGATATCGCCGAATTCGGCCCCTTGGATAAAAATCTTCAGCGCGCCATCAAAAAGAACCAAAAGGTCATGTGCCGAGAAATCGAAATGGGAGTGGCCGCCTGCCAATTGGCTCTCTTCGACTCGGGCCTTGCCAATCCCGAACTCCGTGACCCCGAACGCTTCGGCATCGTCTTTGGGAGCGATTACATCATCACCCGCCCCGAAGAGTACGCAGACGGTATCAACGCTTGCCGCGATGAATCCCACGAATTCCAGATGCCTAAATGGCCTCAAACCGGGCGACCTCAAGTCAACCCGCTGTGGCTCTTGAAATACTTGCCTAATATGCCTGCAAGCCATGTGGCTATCTATAACGATCTTCGGGGTCCGAGCAACTCGGTGACCATCCGCGAAGCCTCCAGCGCCGCTTCGATCGTCGAAGCCGTCTCGGCAATCCGACGCGGAGCGGCCGATGTGATGATCGCCGGCGCGACAGGCTCTCGCATGGAACCACTGCGTGCCTTGAATTTTATGTCCACCGAACCGATGGCCAAAAACCGAGATAACCCCGCCGAAATGGCCCGCCCCTACGACATCGATCGCGATGGAAATCTCGTCGGTGAAGGTGCCGGTGCTCTGGTGCTCGAGTCCCTCGAACGAGCTTCCGCACGCGGTGCAAAGATCTGGGGCGAAATCGTCGGCGGTGCAAGCTCGGCAGTAGGCGATGTCACTGGTAAAAACGCTCAGCGTGACCACATCCGCACGGCCATCAAAAACGTCAGCAAAATACTCCTCGAACAAGCTGCCAAGGCCGGTGTGGACTTAAGCCCGGGCCAATGGCACTTTCACGGCTGTGGTAAAAGCGATGTCCAAGGCGATGCCAGCGAAGCTTGCGGTATCCGAGATGCCCTTGGAAATCTCGATGTCCCCGTAACTGCCGCCAAAAGCTACTTCGGGAACCTCGGTGCAGGCTCAGGCGCCGTCGAGATCATCGCAAGCCTTCTGGCACTCGAACACCAACAACTCTTCCCGGTACTCAACACCAAGACGGTCGACCCACGCTGCCCGATCCGAGTCGCTAAAAGCTCCGATCCTGCCGGCAAAGCCTTTGCACATGTGGCTTACTCGACCCAAGGCCAAGCATGCGGGGTTTTCGTTAGGAGAATTTAGGAAGTTTGAAGTGGGAAGTTTGAAGCAAGCCTTTGGTTTCTCAAGGGCAATGAGTCTAACACTCACCAGACGGCTACTCGATGGCTGTTTGAACTGCTGCCATGCCGATGGTTGATCGAAGCGACTCGCGGTAATTTGCAGACTAATGGGCTGAATCGCTTTACTAGACCGCTTCGAGTACGAGAGTACGAGTAGGAGTACGAGTACCGCGTTGCTGAGTACGAAAAATCCGGATTCTCTACCCACAAAATTCCCTGAAGAAATCTTTTTGAAACACAGAGTCACAGAGAGCACAGAGCCTTGAGCACCTCTCTCCTTCTCTCTGTGTCCTTTTTGACTCTCTGTGTTTTCAATCTTTGAATCCCCTTCAAATCTGTTTATGCATTCTCGAAGATGGATTAAAGTGACTCCATGAAGAATGACGCTGAATCTTATCGAGTACAAGAAATCAAACCAATGAACCACAAAATCACTGAAGAACCCACTTCGGGTTGAGGAGATGCGATGTTGTTTCATTTTCGCAATATTGCCATCGCCCAACTGATCTTGTGGCTGATCGCTTTGTTGCAACAGTTTCTTTATTGGCAACGCTTACCAGATCGGGTCGCTACCCACTTTAACGGATCTGGTAAACCCGACGGTTGGATGCATCGGGACCAAGCTGCCTTGATGATGGTCGGCCTTGAAACACTCATGCCCGCGATCTTTCTCGGGATCGCTTACATGATCTACTTTATCCCCTCACAGCTAATCAACATCCCGCACAAAGAGTTTTGGCTCGCCCCTGAGCGACGAGAAGCCTCGATCTCCTTTGTGGCCAAATCCACCGCCATGTTTTCGCTAGCGATATCTCTATTCTTTATCGGGATGAACCACTTGACGTATCTTGCCAACCGAGCCGAAGGCAACTTAAGTCCGATCGGTTTTTGGATCCTGATGGTCTGCTTCTTGGCCGTCACTGCCGTTTGGATTACGTGGTTGCTACTTCGATTCCGAATCCCGGCCAATCGCTAGGATTTAAATAGCTAGGATTTATTCGTCGAAGACCTTCGCCCAATCCTGCTTCATGTCGATCACATGCCACCCTTGCTTGGGTGCATCGGCCAAGGCTTCGACAAGTTTGCCAGAACTTTTCGGCGCCGAGTCGTAGAGATACTCGCGAGCTTCGTCGGTATGACGCACGATCGCACCGAAGCTTGCACGTGGATTACCGATGGTGGTGTATTGGAGCATGGCCATGTCTCCATCGCTATTGCCAAAGCATACGATCGGTCTGCGACCGATCGCTTGATGGATTCCGACAGGCTTACCCGCCTTGTCGTCGACGAACAGTTGGTCAAGGGTCTTGATCAAAACCGGCTTGCCATCGCGCAGCTCAAACTTGGTCTTGGCCGACGAACCGATGACTTGCTCGGGTGGAATCCCATAGACTCTTTCGGACCAGACTCGCATGAAGTCGGCTCCGCCTCCGGAGACGATGTAGGTCTTAAACCCGTTTGTACGCAGATAACGGAGGACTTCTTGCATGGGTTTGTAGGTCAATTGATCATAGCGTTTGTTGTATTTTGGATGGGTCGCTTGGGAGACCCAATCCGAAACGCTCTTTTGAAACTCCTCGACGCTCATGCCTGCGTGAGTCATGGCGATGACTTGCAAGAGACCTTCGTGGTGATCACCCGCAAGGAGTGTGGGGATGTCCTTCTTGAGCACCGCTTGGACCATCGGGTGTTTGGCAAATTCCGCATCTTTTGCAGCACGCTTACCTACCACATCAAACGCATACGCGAGTTGGAAAGGGACCGGGTTTTCTGGCCACAGGGTTCCATCGTTATCGAACACGGCCAATCGCTCTGGCTCGGGTACAAACTCACTGGACTTTGGGTCGCAGACTCGCTGCACATAATCGACCAACGCCCGTTTTGTGGCACAATCGTTCCAGGATCTTAACGATTCGGCCGCTGGGTCCACGAGTTGGGCAAGCGAGGCCTGTGCAAAAAGGCAAGCGAGAAGCGAGCAAACCACAAAAAACGAAACGGATCGAACCACGGACGCGGACATCACAGAGAGCCTTGTGGGTAGAGCACTAAACGTATTTCAAACTAAATCTTTTTGAAAACAAATCTCTTTGAAACACAGAGACACAGAGAGCACAGAGCACAGAGTTTTGGTGGAGTCTGCCACCCCCTCTGTGCCCTTTGTGCCGCTGTGTTTTTTATTCTTCAAATCCAGTTAAAAATCCTAGTTGATTTGGCTGATCTTCGAAACTGGTGAAAACACTTACTTGGATTACTGTTCCAGGACATCCGATTCGCGAGCCTTAGCCAGCTCGGAGACTTCGTCTTCGTACTTCTTGGTCATCTGTTGGACGTCTTCTTTTGCCGAATCGCGTTCGTCTTCCGAGATGGCTTTGTCTTTTTCGGCCGTTTCGACCGCTTTATTGGCATCGCGGCGAACGTTGCGAATGGAAACTTTGGCTTCCTCGGCGAGCTCTTTGATGCGGGCGACAAGTTTCTTGCGGGTGTCGGTGCTAAGGGGTGGAATGTTGATTCGGATGATTCGGCCATCGCTTTGTGGGTTGAGCCCGAGTTCGCTTGCGACGATCCCTTTTTCGATGTCTTTGATGAGCGATGTATCGAAGGGCTTGATCACCAGTTGCTGGGGTTCCGGAGCCGCGACGCTCGCGAGTTGCTTAAGTGGAGTGAGCGAACCGTAGGCGTTGACTTTCACGGAGTCGAGTAGCCCAGGAGCGGCTCTTCCGGTGCGGATGCCTGCGAGGTTTTGTTTCAGGTGCGCAAGGGCCTTGTCCATGCGTTCTTCGGCATCCATTAGTGTTTCTTCGACGGACATAATTTTAGATTCTCCAGAGGTTAAGAAATCGTTTTAGGTGGCGTTGATAAGGATTCTTTCGCCGGGGTTGATACGGGGCGAGATCCTCGTTCCGACGCGTTGTCCACTGATCGCTTTGACGATGTTCCCTTGTTTCTTGAAGTTGAAGATCAAGATCGGGAGTTGGTGGGTACGGCATTGTGCGATGGCCGTCGAGTCCATGACTTTTAGGTTTTTTTCGATGACCGTATCGTAGTCCAGTTCGCGATAGAGGATCGCGTGGGGGTTTTTTTCGGGGTCTTCGCTGTAGACGCCATCGACACGCGTGGCTTTTAAGACGATATCGGCATCGAGTTCAAGGCCTCGGTTGGCAGCACACGTGTCGGTCGTCACAAAAGGGGCACCTGTTCCGGCGGCAAGAATAACGATGCGACCTTTTTCCAGATGACGGATTGCACGTCGACGGATGAACGGTTCGGCCACACCGTCCATTTTGATTGCCGACATGACACGCGTCGTAATACCGATGCCCTCAAGAGCATCTTGCAGGGCCAGTGCATTGATGACCGTCGCTAGCATACCCATGTAGTGGGCCGTCGCCTCTTGGATCTTTTCGCCGCTGGAGCCTTTGAACTGAGCACCTCGGAGGATGTTTCCTCCGCCGACAACAACTGCGATTTGGCAACCCAGAGCATGAGCGGACTTGATCTGCTGAGCGATGGCCGTGACCTCATCCATGCTGATGCCTCGCTCGCCGGCATGAGCAAGGCTCTCGCCAGAGAGTTTGAGGATCACACGACGGTAATGGGGTGTGGTTGAACTGGAAGAGTCGGTGTCGCCCATGGAGGTTTGGCCAAAGTTTCTTAGTGGTTGGGTCGGTCAATCGGGCTTGGAAAAACCAGCCCTCCGATAGCGACTTATCATAGCCGGAATTTCAGGATTCAACGAGTCCCTTACCCTTTCCGACCCGAGGGTTTCCGGCTAGTCTACTATCATTGACTCGATCGGATTGATCCCCGCGAAAACGACGAAAAAACCACCTTATTCCCCGATCTGTGAAGGATCCTGAAAAATGTCGCCTCAAATCTACATCAACGGAAAATACTACAGCAAAGAAGACGCCAAAATCAGCGTCTACGACCACGGTTTGCTCTACGGCGATGGGGTCTTTGAAGGGATGCGGACTTATTCGGGAAAGGTATTTCGTCTCGTCGAGCATATCGATCGGCTCTATGAGTCGGCCCGAGCGATCATGCTGACCATACCGATGTCCAAGCAAGAGATGATCGAGGCAGTCAACAACACTGTCAAACTCAGTGGTCTTGCCGATTCCTACATCCGGTTGGTCATCACCCGTGGTGCAGGTTCGTTGGGATTGGATCCGAATCGCACTTCGGATCCTCAAGTGATCATCATTGTCGATTTGATCGCCTTGTACGATCGCAAGTACTACGAAGAGGGGCTCAAGATCATTACGGCTTCGACGATCCGGAACCATCCGGCGGCGCTGAGTCCCCGGATCAAGTCGCTGAATTATCTCAATAACATCATGGCCAAGATCGAAGGCCTGCAAGCCGGTTGCATGGAAGCGATCATGCTCAACCACAAAGGGGAAGTCGCCGAATGTACTGGCGATAACATCTTTATTGTCAAAAAGGGTCGATTGTTGACTCCACCGACCGACGCGGGAATCCTCGAAGGGATCACCCGAAATGCGATTTTAGAATTGGCCGGCGAGCTTAAGATCCCCGCAAGCGAATCGACACTCACGCGTCATGACCTGCTTGTGGCCGACGAATGCTTCTTGACCGGCAGCGCCGCAGAAGTCATCCCTGTGGTCTGTATCGATAGCCGTCCCATCGGAGATGGCAATGTCGGCAAGACCACTAGACTTCTGATGAGCGAATTCAAAAAGCTCGTCGTACGGTAGTCCGACTAGCGACCGATGCTCGGCGGATTGTCGAGCAAGAAGTCCCTTGGACCACGCGTGGTGTAGTACGGATAGGCGACCGTCGGGCCAGTGACTCCCGAACCGACTTGGTCGTCGGCGCGGTATTGAGCGTGGCTCAGGCCGCCGTTTCCGGCACCATGGAGACCACCCCCTGCCCCGTGCAAGCCAGCGAGCATCCCGCCGCCATGATGTCCGCCACCGTGGAGTCCGCCACCGTGGAGCAATTGACCTTTATGGGTGCCATCCAAGCAGTACGAACCCGCATGCGATAGGTGAGCCCCATAGTCGGTGCCACCACGCTGCCATCCGATTCGGCAAGGGCGGCATCCAACCGGGCCGTTGCAAGTATTGCACGCGTTGTGATGCCCCCAACCATGTCCCCGATGCAAACCAACGCACCCGGTCGAGCCGATGATGGACAAGGCTAAGAGTGCGAGTGAAAAAAGTCCGCGTTTCATTTTGTGACCCTTGTATTGTTCCGCCTATCCAACCAAGTTGGATTTCTCCTGGCATCTCTTAGAATCGACTGGATCGTCACTACAAATCCAATCGCTCCAACCGGCCCTGCAGAGTCCACGCAGATTACCGGGTCAAAATGCTAGCATCATTTGATCGGAGGTTGATCCGATCGATTAACGACGGCGGTTTCTGGTCCGTAGCGGATCGCTGATCGAACCGATCTCGGCGAACACTGAGTCAGCGATCATGGGATTAATCGATTCAGATTCCCCTTCACCAAGGGCACCTGTGCCATTGAGTCGGTTGATTGTCGAGAGAACATCCAGCGGAGTGAGTTTGCCATCGCCGTCGACATCGACATCGGGCAAGCCCAGGGACTGTCCGCTTCGGGGGCTCGGGAGGTTGCCCATCGGGTTGGCATTGATCGCATCGATGAGCAAAAGGACATCCAAGGGGGTAACGACACCGCTACGATCGACGTCCCATCGAAGCGTAGTGTTCTGCCAAGGTGCCGTGCCGGGAATTCGTTCCAGAGCCACGCTCAAGCGAAGGAATGATCCACCCGCGATATCGTTGACCAAAAGAGGCACGCTCGTAAGGATCGGGTCAGTATCCTTGAAATACTCCTGGGGCCTAAAGATCAGTTTGCCGCCGATGACCTCAAAGCGAGAGTCGAGCGAGGTGAATGCATAGCTTGTAGGCCCATCGGGGTCTTCGACCAGGATAGGACCTAGATCCAATCCGGTGATATTCGAGGGTACAAGGCTCTTTTCGACGGAGATTGAGTTGGGAGGTTCGTTGACGTTGAGGACTTGGATTCGCACTACGCGCTGGCTTGCTAGGCTTGGACTACCGGTATCCGAAGCGATGACGGTCACCGACTCGCTTTGGCTTCGTTCAAAATCCAGCACACCGGGTCGAGCGACGCTCAATTCACCGGTCGTTGGATTGATGTTGAATCGGGTCTCAGTCGGAAGGAGCGAGAAGAGAATCGCTGGGCGATCGGTTGGTGTTCGATCTGCATCGGTTGCAATCACACGGCCAAACGAAAAACCAACCGGTACACTTTCGGCTGCGGACAACGAGGTCGTACTAATGATCGGTGCCGCCTCGTTGATATCGAGGACTTGGATCTCTGCGGACGTCCAGGTCGAGAGCGAGGGGGTTCCATCATCGAAGGCTTCTACGAAGAATCGATAGGATAGGGCTGACTCGTAATCGAGGTTCACGCCGGGCTTGACGCTGAGGATACCGGTATCTGCATTGATCAGGAACTCGGCTGGAGGAGCACCAAAGAACCGATAGCGAACTCGGTTGGCTGTATCTCCATCGGTAGCAACAACTCTTCCGACGCTTGCTCCGCTTGCGTTGTTCTCAGCGATGCTCATCGAGATCGGGGAGAGGGTCGGGGAGAACTCGTTGACATCAGCGACTTGGATCGACACGTTCCTTTCGAACAGCAGCGAAGGGAATCCGTTGTCCGTTGCGCGAATCAGGACGTTAACAGTGCTTGAAGTTTCGAAATCAAAGCTGGTCTTTGATGCTAGGAACAGCACGTCGCCTTGGATCACAAACCTTGGGTCGTTGGTGGTCCAAGTGATCGTATCGTTTGGATCAGGATCGACGGCGCTCAGGCGACCAAGTCTTGCTCCAACACTGTTCTCGGGAACGCTCTGTCCGATCAGATCGATGCTTGTTGGTGCATCGTTGATATTCATAACATCGATCGTAAAGGGAGCTTCGGAGAAGGCTCCTGCGGCATCGGTTGCTCTGAGGAAGACTTGTCGCTGACCGACATCGAGGTTTCCTGGGGTACCGCTGAACGTTCTAGTCTGCGGGTTGAATTGTAGCCAAGCCGGTAGCGGGACACCTGGAGAGGTGTAGGCCGAAAGGATCAGAGTGCGATCATCGATATCTTGGAATAAGCCATTTGGAACGACGTAGACAAGCGGGGTGTCTTGCAGGCCGGTTGTTGCTGGGAATGGGGGGATGGAGAACGGCGGATCGTTAACGGGTAGAACTGTCTGTTTGATTTCCCCTGGTGCGACTGAAATCGAATCGGGAGATAGAACCGATTGGACATCGACCAGTACCGCTCCGCCTGGGCCGCTGAAACTGCCTTGGTAAAGCGGATCCAGTGCGTAGTACTTGAGGTCTGGTGCGGGTCCAAAGTAGTTCGGGGTTGGAATGAAGCGAATCCGCGCTGTGGGGCCTAGGGCCAAGCCTGAGGAAGTCGAAATGTTCGCCAAATCGATCCATCCGAGTCCGGCTTCGTACTGCCACTGACCGTTGCTTGATCCTGCGCTGGTAACGACGATACCGACGGCATCGGTAGCATCTGGGTCGATCACTCCTCGCTGGATGATTTGTGCAACGGTGGTTCCCTTGGGGCTTCGGTCGTCTTCATTGACATCGTCCATGAAGCTTGTGGTGGCTTGAGGGGAATCGTTGACCGACTGGACTCGAAGATTAACAAAGCTCGCACCTTTGAAACTTCCTTTGGTCAGCGAGATTTCGATCCGTCGGATGCTCGTATCGGGGGAATCGCCACGGGCTTCGAAACGGATGCATTGGACGATCGCTTCGATGGCATCTTTGGTGGCCAACGCGGTAAAGTTGATGACAAACGACGTGTCGGAGCCGCGTAGGATCGAACCGATTTGGTTTCCGTTGAATAGCAACACGGAATTGACTTCCGTGAGCCCACTTACCAGCGAGTAGTCAAGTGTCAGAGCATCGGTCGCGCCTGGAGAAGGCTTGATTTCCACCGAGAGCGAACCCGAGGAGTAGTCGCCGGGTGCCAGATCGATCACTTTGGCTCGGGTTGAGACTTGTTTTGCCGGTTCGTTTTCGAGGTAGGTCAACGATGCATTCGATACCGCAACACCAAAGGCAACGGGCATTGAACCAGTGATTAGGTACTGGCCGATGCTACCGTAATCGGTGTATCCGTCGGGAGGATTCGAGGTAGGGTTTCCAAATCCAACGCCATCGATGCTTAGGTAGTAAATGCCTGCCGAGATTTGTAGGCCGGAGAAGCTCGCTCGCAGGCCGTTAGGATTCGAGGTGGCGATTAAAGTTCCAGATGCGTCATACAGCTTGGCTTCCACATCTAGGTTAGCGCTGACGTTCGCAGGCCAGTAGTTGGTATTGAACAAAGCAGACTCGATCGAGGAGCTAAAGGACCCGTCGTTTGCTCGAGTCCAAGCTTGGGTAATGTAGGGGTCGATCGTTAAATCGAGCGTGCCCGAACCAGCTTGAAACTGGAAGAAATCCAAATCGTTGGATCTCTCGATGATACCGAACCTGGACAATTGGACTCGATCGTTCGCGTCGATGGGGCCTGTAAGCTCTGTTGCCAAGGTGTCTTGGTCGCCATGCTCATCGGGGATGATGCCAAATCCGTTGGGTGGGCTGATGATGACGGCAATATCATCTGGACCTGAGTTGTAATTGGCGTTTGCGCCACCATTATTGCTACCGAAAAATTCGCCTCGATCCCAGGTCGTCACATTCCGGTCGTAGGGTGCACCCATAATGGCTCCCCAACTGGTTTCACCGTTGCCACCATGACCCGAGTAATACTCTGCGTTTTGTTGGAAGGGATTTGAGCCGTTGGTTCCATCGTGAGAAAGGCCTAAAGAGTGGCCAACTTCGTGGCTTACAGCCAACGTTGCTTGCTCGGGTACTCTATTGAAGACGTAGCAAGGTGTGTCGGTTGCTCCGGCTTGATTGTATCCCCAGCGAAAGGATCCGATGTACGCCACACCACCAGCACCGGGTGCTGGGAAGTCATCGGGGGTCATGACGACTCGCATCCCCCAGCGATCGTCGCCTCCCCCGGTGTTGACCAGCGCTGCCTCACCGGGATCTTCTGTCGTGACGTTGACATCAAACGGCGAGAAGTCTCCGGAGACTTGCTGCCAGATGGTTTGTATTGCTCTGAGTTCGTTATCAGAAAAAGCATCGCCGTTACCGTCTAGGTCATAGGGCGGGGAGATGATTGGGTCCCTGCCTCTGGAAGCGTTCCAAGGTGTGCCACGCGCCGTAAAACCGTCAAAGTCCAAGTAGATGACCTTGGTCGCTGTCGGTCGGCTATGAAGTTTGAATGTATCGCTCAGGGGTAGAAAACCCGCAGGTCCACTTCCAGAGCCCCCGCCGGAGTTACCGTTTCCTGAGTTTCCGTTCGATACGCCGCCCGAACCGGAATCGCCAGAATCATCCACAGCCGGTGGCTTGGGGATAAATCCGATCAGATTGCCAAACGGATCGCTGTAGGTATCGCTGGCCATGAGGGTTCGTGTTTCGAGCCCTTCGAGAACCAGCCTACGAAAGGCATTTACATTTAATCGGGATTTGGCGGATCGACCAGAACGTCGGGAGAAGAACATAGCGTTGGCCCTGAAAAAAGCCGGCTATAGCCAGCGGACTTGCCTTGTCTCTTCGCTGAAAAATTACTCTGTGTGTGTGCCCAAGCCAGCGAAAAGAACCAGCATATCTTAAATCACAAACTCAGCCTATACAAGTTTTTGAGCTCAATGAAACGCTTTCCTGCTCAAATTCGCTGGGAAAAGCTATCCGCGTAGACCTCAGTGGACGGATTGAGGTCAGCCGATCAGCGGCGTAAATCGAAATGGCGTTGAATTAGTGGAAGCGGAAGTGCGCAAGCACTGCGGTGTGTGATGGAATGTCCGCGAATTCGCGTGGATTTCACCGGACGGCTCGCGCAGTTCCGCTTTTAATTCAACGCCATTTGGCTTTCATTTCAGAGTCCGTCAATCCCCCAGGGACTTTCGGATTCGCATGCCGTAGAACGACCGCCACAGGAAATACATCGAAATCAGGCAGAAAACGCAAGCCAGAGTCACCGTCAAGCTAGCACCTTGCTTTGCTCTCATTTCCTGAGCCAAAGCGACGGCCAAGAGCCCAAAGAGCGTGGTGAACTTGATCACAGGGTTAAGAGCCACGCTCGAGGTGTCCTTAAACGGATCCCCGACGGTATCCCCAACGACGGTCGCGTCGTGAAGAGGCGTTCCCTTCTTCTTTAGTTCGACTTCGACGATCTTCTTGGCGTTATCCCAAGCTCCCCCGGCATTGGCCATGAAGATCGCTTGATAGAGCCCAAAGATCGCAATCGAGAACAGGTAACCGATGAAGAAGTACGGTTCGATGAATGCCAAACCGAGGGTTGCAAAGAAGACGGCTGCGAAGATGTTGAACATGCCGGCTTGGGCAAATTCCGTACAGATCTTCACCACGTTCTTGGAGTCTTCGATGCTGGCTTTGGTCACTCCATCGAGTTTGATATTTCTCTTGATGTACTCGACGGCGCGATAAGCACCCGTCGTGACGGCTTGGATCGATGCTCCTGTAAACCAATAGACCATCGCTCCACCGGTGATGAGTCCTAGAACGAACGGAGCGTGCAGAAGCGACAGGTTGCCGATCGCAGCTTGATCGGTAAGGCCATTGGTTAGCCCCATGATGATCGAAAAGATCATCGTCGTGGCGCCGACGACTGCCGTTCCGATAAGCACCGGCTTTGCCGTTGCTTTGAAGGTATTTCCCGCACCATCGTTCTCTTCAAGCAAGTGCTTGGCCGACTCGAAATCCGCATCGATACCAAAGTCGTTCTTGAGTTCCGATTTGATGTTTGGAACGTCTTCGATCAACGACAGTTCGTAGACACTCTGGGCATTGTCGGTAACCGGGCCATAGGAGTCGACGGCAATTGTCACTGGACCCATTCCTAGGAATCCAAACGCTACCAACCCGAAAGCAAAAACGGCAGGAGCAACCATCAGTGCCCCGAGACCTGTGCCCGGTCCTCCCATGGTTGTGATCCAGTAGGCAATTGCCATGAGTCCTGTGATGCTAGCACCTAGCCAAAGGCAAGAAAAGTTGCCCGCGACAAGGCCCGAGAGGATATTCAACGATGGGCCACCTTCTTCGCTGCTTGTGACCACCTCATGCACGTGTGCCGAGGATGTCGAGGTAAAGACTTTGACAAGCTCAGGGATGATTGCTCCTGCAAGGGTTCCGCAGGAAATGATTGTTGAAAGTTGCCACCAAAGATCGTTATTGCTACCGAGGTTCGGAATAAGCAGATAGGAAAACAAGTAAGTCATAATGATCGACACGACGCTCGTGACCCATACCAAGCGGGTCAATGGCATCTCGAAATCCATTTTCTTCGAGTCTGCATACCGTGACTTGGTCCACAACTCGTTGAAGTAATAGGCTGCCACCGAGGCGACGATCATCATCGATCGCATGACAAAGAGCCAAATCAGCAGTTGAACCTGGATCTTTTGGTAATCGGCTCCGGCGGACTTTTCCGTAATTGCAAGGAGGATAAAGGTAATCAGCGCCACACCGGTCACACCATAAGTTTCAAACCCGTCGGCACTCGGTCCGACCGAGTCCCCTGCGTTGTCCCCTGTGCAGTCGGCAATCACACCAGGGTTGCGAGCATCGTCTTCCTTGATCTTGAATTCGATCTTCATCAAGTCCGACCCGATGTCGGCGATCTTGGTGAAGATCCCCCCAGCAATTCGTAGGGCTGCAGCACCGAGACTCTCGCCGATGGCAAAACCAATAAAGCAGGCACCTGCATAATCGCCGGGCAAAAACAACATGATGCACAGCATCAAAAGCAGTTCGACACTGATGAGCATCATCCCAATACTCATCCCGGCCTTTAGCGGAATCGCATAGACCGGATAAGGCATCCCGATGAGGCTAGCATGGGCGGTCCGAGAATTGGCAAACGTATTGACTCGAATACCGAACCAAGCAACCAAATAACTACCGAGAATACCGATGACGCTAAAGCCGAGAATGATCACTACTTTAGGTAAGGGTTGTTGGCCCAGTACTCCAAAGTACAGGATGATTACCGCCGCAATCGCAAGCCAAAGTATCGCAAGAAACCTACCTTGGGTCAGCAGATAGGTCTTGCAAGTCTCATAGATGAGTTCAGAGACTTCAAGCATGCTTTTGTGAACCGGAAGATTCTTCAATTGGTTGAAGATCACGTAGCCGAAGGCGAGTCCAGCCATACAGATGACCAATCCCCCATAGAGCCAGGTTTTGCCCTGTAACCCCATGAATTCTGCCGAATTAAGATCCGGAAGCACTAAGTCGGCTTCACCATGCATCTTGCCCGCTTCGTCGGCAAATGCCAAGCTAGGGGAAACCATGAGGCTTGCCAAGATAGCCAACATCAGCAACCAACGGCCCACCGGGCCCCACAAAACCTTGCTCATCAAAGACATGAGGAATCTGTCCTAACAATAACGAAATGTTAAAAAAATTGCCCGCTTTCGGAGCGTTAGATTAATCTCTCGCCAAGCATACTTCAAGGAGACATTTTGTCACCTTGTGGCATTCTGTTTTGCTTCAAATCCACCTTAAAGGAAATCCAAATGCCTTTGCATTAGCTAGCAAGAGAGGTCTTGCGGGGTTTTATTAGTTTTTTAAATTATGAAACTAGAGTTCTCCCGTGTCGTTTGTAGCCGCAGGAGATGCCGCTTACCGGCGAGAATCAGAAGTGCGTAGAATTCGTGCGAAAAGGGTTTCTCAGGTAAGTTTGTGGTTCATTGCCCTGATTTCTTGTATTCGACAAATTGAAAACACAGAGACACAAAGAGCACAGAGAGAAAGGAAGATTCCCTCAAGGCTCTGTGCTCTCTGCGACTCTGTGTTTCAAAAAGATTTACTCAGGAATCTTTGAGCGTATGGGCTCTATGCCGAATCTTCGCTTCGAAGGCAAGTAGCATATAGCCGGCATATCGCCGTTACACTGAGGTCGGTTCAATTCTTGGCATCGATTCGATGACCTTGTCGATCAGTCCGTAGGAGCAAGCTTCGTCGGGATCCATGAAACGATCTCGATCGGTGTCTTTTTCGATCTTTTCGAGGCTTTGTCCACAATGCTTGATGAGAATCTCGTTGAGTCTACGTTTGGTGCGTTGGAACTCGCGAAGGTGGATTGAGATCTCCTCTGCTGTCCCTTGCATTCCTGCAAGAGGCTGGTGGATCATGATCCGAGAGTTCGGTAGTGAGTAGCGTTTGCCTTTGGCACCAGCCGTCAGCAGCACTGCGCCCATCGATGCAGCTTGGCCGATGCAGTACGTAGCAACATCGCAGGAGACAAACTGCATCGTGTCATAGATCGCCATCCCGGCGCTGACGCTTCCCCCGGGGCTATTGATGTACATGTGAATGTCAGCCTTGGGGTCATCGGACTGCAAAAACAGCATCTGAGCCACCAGGGCGTTGGCGATTTCATCATTGACATCGGTTCCCAGAAAGATGATTCGATCTTTGAGCAACCGACTGTAGATATCGTAGACTCGTTCTTCGCGACCGGTCTTCTCGATGACATAGGGGATCATTGGCATGGGTATTTCCTCAAACTACCTATCGTTGGGCTTGGTGCCACTTGGGATTGCTAATGGAATATTTTTTCGAGGACTACTTTTCCTCAGTGACTTGTTTGTTCAAGATCTCATCGACGATTCCGTATTCCTTGGCCTCCAAGGCGGTCATGAAGAAATCCCGATCGGTGTCGAGGGCGATTTTATCTGCTGACTTGCCGGTGTGCTTTGCGAGAATATCGTTCAACTGTGAGCGTAGTCGCAAGATTTCCTTGGCTTGGATCTCGATATCGGAGACTTGTCCACGCACTCCACCGTGGGGTTGGTGAACCATGACGGTGCTATTGGGCAGGCAGTACCGTTTGCCTGCAGTGCCACCTGCAAGTAGCACGGCCGCACCACTTGCTGCTTCGCCTACGCAATACGTCGCGATGGGACACGAGACCATTTGCATGGTGTCGTAGATGGCCAGTGTCGCTCGAACTTCACCGCCTGGGGAGTTGATGTAGAAGTGGATGTCTTTGCGGCGATTTTCGCTTTGAAGATACAGCAACTTCATTACAAGCTCGTTGGCGTTGCCAGCGTATATTTCGCCTTGCAAGAAGACGATCCGATTTTCCAGCAACAAATCCCCGAGGGTCATCTGGCGCTGGCGCTGATAACTTTGATAAGCCGACGCATTATGGATGGGTGGAAAACTTGGCAGATCGTTCACGGATGGGTTCCTTGTGGTTTCTGAGGCTTGCCAGGACGGAGAGTATCTTTCGCATTCGTCGGGCTTTGACAAGGCCACAGGCAAGGAATCCCCATGACAGAAGCAGAAATTCTCTCTTCGAACGGGCTTGCAGAGAGCTCAAACTCTCGCGTTTGCTTGATAAACCTCAGGAAAACCGCATCCGTTTTGCGTTTTCATCGAAGGCTTCATTGCTTCGCTAAGCTTGCGGCCATGGGTAAGCATCCCCTTGTTGCAAAATGTCCACAACGCGGGCTAGATCCGGTGCGATCGGAGCCTGGATCGTGAGCCTTTGGTGGGTCTTGGGATGTTCAAACTCGATCTGGGCTGCATGCAAGGCCTGACGTTCCAAAACGCACTGGGAGTCCTCGGGCCTTGCTGGTAAACCTCGAACCGCCCGGCGGAGCAATTGACCAAGTCGCACTTGGGCATGCCCTGCGTAGAGACGATCGCAAAGGATCGGGCAACCGATATGAGCCAGGTGGAGTCGAATTTGATGAGTGCGACCTGTTTTTGGCGAGATCTTCAAGAGAGCATAGCCTGGAAATCGCTGAGTCACTTCGAAATGGGTCTCGGCATATCGGCTACTTGGATGTCCGCTGCGAATGGCCATTTTTTCGCGTTGGTAAGGATGATGGCCGATCGGTTGGATGATCCGATCGCGATCACGGTCTAGCGAACCACTGACGATTGCCAAGTAGGTTTTTTGTACTGTTCTTGCTTCGAACTGGGCACAGAGCTTGAAGTGGACTTCATTGGTTTTGGCAATGATGATCACGCCGCTGGTTTCACGATCAAGCCGATGGACGATCCCGGGGCGAGTTGGACCACCGGCATCGCTAAGTTGACTGAAGTGATGAGCAAGTGCCGCAGTGAGTGTTCCGGACCAATGCCCTTTGGCCGGATGAACGACCATCCCTGCGGGTTTGTTGATCGCTACAAGCCATTCGTCTTCGTACAAAACATCCAACGCAATGGCTTCAGGGATTGAACCATCGGTGGGCGCGGGAGGTAGATCGCGAACCTCGATGACTTGACCTGCAAAGACATGGAATGCTGGTTTGACCTCGCGTCCATCGACTCGCACGTGCCCCTGAGCAACGACGCGGCGGAGGAAAACTCGGCTATATCCGTCGATCTTGAAGGTCAAATAAAGATCGATGCGAGTGTCGGAATGCTCTTCTTCAACGGTGAAGACCAAGCGTTCGAAACCCTTGGGGGGCTCGGGGGGCGATGGCTCTTGTTCGACGATTTGGTCTGAGGCTTGCATCGGCTCGATGAGTTCATCGAGCGGCAACCATTTGCTAGAAGGCTTTGCCAGAGCCTCGTCCGAGGCCGCCTTGTCGGCACTCGAATCGGATTCGGGCAGAGGGTCTTTGGAACGATTCTTAGAACGTTTGCTCACGGTCAGATCGATGCCGCCCGTTTAAGGCATTGGAGCCGGCTGTGCAGCAGGAGCAGGCTCGGTAGCAGGAGCAGGCTCGGCAGGTGTTGCCGTAGGCTCAGGAGTCGGAGCGGGAGTTGACGCAGGTGCCGGTTCAGACGGTGGTGGAGTGACTGATGTAGGAGGCAATTGTGGCAATCCGCTCGGGTTTGATGCCCCTGATCCAGGGAACGAGAAATTTGGTAGGCCCGGAATGCCCGCAGGTCCGCTTGGTCCACTTGGGGCCGGCGCGGTGATCGTTCGTTCGCGATACCATGCAAAGAATGCTTCGGCCTCGCGGCCTTCGAGCCATGCGAGTCTTCGTTTGGACTCTGCAACAATGTCCTCGGTGAAGCCTTCGGAACTGAGTCGCTTGTACTCGATGATTGCTTCTTTGCGTTCTCCGAGACCTTCGAGTGCCTGTGCAAGTCCAAACAGGGCGCGTCCTCGGGTAAAGGATTCCGTGGCCTGCTTACCCGCTTGACGATAGTCATCAGCGGCTTGTTTGAAGTACTGCTCAGAGACGCTTCGATCGACATTCCACTTCTCTAGGGCTTTGGCCATATTGGCATCGCCCGAGGTGAGTTTGGCCCAGGTTCCCGCAGAGGTGTCGGAAAAATCGCTTGCGATCGCATCGAGGTCTTGTGGTGATGTGTCGGCAAAATAGAAGTCTGTCCAACCTCGCGCGGATCGACTTTCCTTTTGGCTTGTATAAATTCCGTAAGCCAACAGGCCCAGTACCAATGCCCCAATGGTTCCTAGCAATACAGGAAGGTAGGGTTTGATCTGAGCAAACTTTTGTTCGATCTTGTCGGCTAAGAGATCCGACTCTTGGATCTGTGTGCGCTGGCTTTTCATACAACTTGAGGGTCAATGGGACTTGTGTTGCCGACAGGATCGGCAGGGATCTATAGACCCGGTGCAGTATAAGACCCTTGAGGCATTCCCTCAATAGACACCCCGTGTTGCATGGTTGAATGCCCGAGTTTTCGCTGCAAATCCTCTTTGGGTCTGGGGTTCGAGGGGAAAACCCAAGCTTTAACGCATCGGTTTTTCGTCCAACTGGCAAAGGTTTCAAAAAGAAACTCTCTGGGGGCTTCTTCATGGAGTTCATGTCGACACCCTTCGAGAAGCATGAATTCTGCTTGCGAACCTGCCCGTTTTGCAAACTCTTGGCTTGCCCAAGGGCATGTCAAACGGTCTTCGGATCCGTGGACTAAAAGACTTGGTACTTGTAAGTGCTGAGCGTTATCCATGGCCCAAAGGCCACTATCGACAAGGCTTGTCGCCAGGCGAAGGGACATCGTTCGATGAACCAAGTGATCGCGCAGGTAAGCATCCTGAGCCCGAGGTTGTCCGCAAAGCCACTGAACCTTCGTCGGCGTTGGGACTCGAAAGTTCGGCAATAGATCTGCAAGCCATCGTCCCGCTCGCATGTACTTTTCTTTTGGCATACTCTTGGCCTTGAGCAGCGGTGCCCCAAGGATCGCTCCGAGAATACCGTTGGCCGACTCTGGCCGGCGGAGCATCCAATTGATGACCAAGTTGCCACCCATGCTTTGACCAAAAACAAAATGCGGAACCCTTGGCCAGTGACGTTTTGAAAGCTCCACCGACATATCGACCTCGTCGATCAACTGCTCGTAGGAATCGATCACCCCACGCCGCCCGGGCGATCGCCCATGGCCGATCAAGTCGATCGCAGTGACGGCCAGACCGTAACTTGCAAGACTCGTTGCCATCCCATCGAAACGTCCACCATGATCTCCAAAACCATGCACTAAGGTGATCGCACCCCAGTGCTCTGTGTCCTTGGGCCACCATCGATGCACGTACCTGCAAGACCCCTCCGACTTACCACATCGATCGAAAACGACCTCTTGCTGACTCGAAGATGCCACTGCGTGCAGAAATGCTTGCATTACCCAAACCCTTTAGCCTCATACGAACTTGACACTAGGCTTTGGTTGGATCGGACAAGCGACGCGTTAAAACTTAGCTAAACCTCAATCTCCTGGCGAAGATGTTTTATTGGCAGAATCCTTAAAAATTCGCTAATCCTATCACTTGCATGCAAAGAGCCTCTTGCGGATCTGCCGATAGATATGCTCATGGAATTTGGAACCAATACAGGCAAAGCCGAGTCGATCCGAAAGCGGTTTGGCAATTGGGTCAGAGATCGCACCGGCTTGGAGCTTTCTCATTCGATGTTCGAAACGACGCTGCTTCAGGGCGGATCGTATGTCGGACGCCGTTTCTCGACGATGGGTTTCAGTTTGCTTTGGCTGATCGATCAGGGGCAAGTCAATCTCATGGGGCCTGACGGATCGCTTTTGGATTCCCAGGGCATCGACGAGTTTTGTATCGATAGCGAACCGACCCAAAGTGATCCCGGAATGGATCTTACGGAAGGTATCAGTAAAGATTCTTGAGGCAAAGCTGCGACCAGGTCTCCATTTGTCCGATCTGCCCTCGAATTTCTTCGACCGGCAAGAAACCCGCTTCAAGCAGTTGGTCTTCACGTGGGGTGGCTTTGCATGATGAGAGTTGCATCACATGGACGATTCCCAGGTGAACCCGCCCTACTTCGGTCGTATCATCATAGATCAGGCCGACGATTTGGTCTTTGCCTCCGCACTCGATGATCACTTCCTCGGACAATTCCCTCTGCATTCCGTTGCGATACCAGTCGTCGCCTTGGGCATCCTCTATAGAAATGTGCCCCCCGATGCCGATGGATTGCAGAGCGTGGAGACGTTTTTCCCCTTGTCCTTTACCCCGGGTGTAGCGAAACAAACGGGTTTGCTCCTCGTCGTTGCATTCGAGGATCACATACGGGATGAGTTGTTTAAATGAAGGATCGTTTTCGACGATGCTCCTGGGGCGAAAGGACTGGTGGGATCGATCCAAAAGGACTGGCAAGTAGCGGTCAACTGCCGACTGGAACCCTGAGAAAGGCCCCAATTCGAGCAGCAAGGATGCCGGAATCACAAGGACTTCTTCGTCTTTTGACATGTTCGTGATGGGGGAAAAGACTGCGTGAAAAGACTACGTATTAAAAGAAAATAACGTGCAAATAATGAATAGAAACCGTCGAGGAAAAGCCGCTGGAGGAAAAAAGGGCCGGCTAATGCCCCCAATTCCCCAATCGGCGTGTTTTGGGATACCATACACGCTTGGTAAGCGAAAGGCTATTCGCTTTTTGACAAGTTTGTCACGAATGGAGACCCTCCCTGTGCGACTCATCCGAAGCGCTGCACTCTGGCTACAGAGGCCTGCACTATTTCCAAAAAGTTCGATTTCAGGAGGAATCCTCTTGGCCGGTTGGTTGCTTTGCCAAGTGGCGATCTCCCAAGAACTTCCCAAGGCCATCGATCTACTGCCTGCCTCGACCCAAGCCTTCACGGCGTTGCCCAAGTCCTCGGAGTTCATCAAGAACTGGAGAGAGACTCAACTTGGACAACTCGCCGATGACGAGCGCATGAAAGATTTCTGGTCCAATCAACAAGAAGAACTCCGCAGACGGCTCGCTGCCGCCGGATGGCAACTGAGCCTAAAAATCGAGGATCTTGAGAATCTCTGTTCGGGGCAAGCTGCATTGGGTTTGATATCGAGGCCTGAAGTCACTGAAAAACCTTTTTCCCTTGCGCTGATTGTCGATGTTGCCGATCGAGCCGAAGAGTTGGAAAAGTTTTTCCAGCGAGTCGGAATCGACATGGAGAGTCAAAAAGGAGTCCTGAAGAAAATCGACGCAAACGGGGTTGAGGTCAAGCACTACAGCATCCCTAAGCTCTCGGCCGATGGCCGTGCGCGCGATTCCTACTTTGCAGTCTCCAAAAACCAACTGCTGATCTCCGATGACCTGCGATCGATCCAAGAGCTCATCGAGGCGCAGTCGAACCCTCGCGAGGATTCGTTGGCCAAGTCCGAGTTGTATACGAAAATCCAGCAGCGTATCGTCCGAGATGAGCACACCGCCGAGATCGAATACTTCGTAAAACCCCTCGGACTTGGAAAACTCCTTCGATCCATTTCAGCCCAGAAGGGCAAGAAGCAAGTCGACTTGCTCAAACTGCTTGAAGACCAAGGATTTGGCAGCATCCTAGCTGCGGCCGGCAGTGTCCAATTGGCCAAAGAAGATCTCGATATGCATCACCAAGGCTTTGTGTTGCGTGAAGAGGAACTCCCAGAATCGGTTCAAATCCTCGACTTTCCCAACCAAAAGGCTCTGGTCCCTCCCCCGTGGATCTCCGCCGGTTCGGCGAGCGTCATGGGGTTCTCTTGGAACTTCACCGAGGCATTCCCAAAGCTGCGTGGGATTGTTGATGCCTACATTGGTGATGCTCAGTTCGACGAGATTTTGGAGCAAATCAAAAACGATCCCCAAGGACCTCAGATCGACATCCGCAAAGAGATCCTGCCACACATTGGACAAGAGTTCTACACCGTAACAGAAATCATCGAGCCGATCACCCCGGACTCCAAACGATCGCTGATCTGTATCAAACTCAACGACCCAGAAAACAAACTCTACGGCGTCTTGAATCGATACTCCAAGAGCGAGCCAGGCTCGTCGATCGAAGATGTCGGTGATTATCGAATTTGGAAATTCTCTAATGACGAGGAAGAAGAAGAAGTCATCGAGTTCAATAATCCCGGGAACAAAAACGCCAACGAAGAGGATGACGAGGAAAAACCTCTACTCAACAAGTGGGGCGTATGCATTGTCGATGGCTATTTTGTCTTTGCATCGAATCCCGAGTCGCTAGTTCAAGTCATCGAGAATGCAAAGAACCAAGCCATCCACGGCGACTTCGAAAAACTCTCCTCGGTCCAATCGGTGCGAGCGATGCAAGAAAAACTCTTGAGTGCCGAAGGTCAATCATTCTCAGAAATCGATCTTGCAGATCGATCGGCCGAGATGCAGTACGAACTGTTTCGGCAAGGGATTCTGCCCCAGTCAAGATCCCTGATGGCGATCATCGCAGAGCGGATTCTCAAGACGGACAAATCCAAGCCTCAAGAATTCCAAGGAAGTAAGCTCCCTCCCTACGAACAAGTCAAGCACTTCTTTACCCCGAGAGGTTTTGTGGTTCGCAGCGAAAAAGATGGTTGGGGAATCGATGCGTTTATCCTAGGTAAGAAGCCAGTGGCAAACAATTAGCCTATGACCATCCATCATTTGCGCCGCGACTATCGCTTCGGCTCACTGACGCGTGAGCAGATGCCTGAGGATCCAATCGCGCTGTTTAAAACGTGGTTCGACCAGTTGCGTAGTCTGGATCTGCCCGAGTGGTTTGAACCCAATGCTATGAGCTTGGCGACGGCCAAGGCCCCTGGTGGTGCCGCATGCCGGATCGTGCTACTCAAAGAGTTTGACGAAAGAGGATTTACCTTTTTCACCAATTACCTCTCTGCCAAGGGTGAGCAAATCGAACGCGATCCTCACGTAGCTCTGGGCTTCTTTTGGCCGATCATCGAACGTCAAATTCGAATCGAAGGTATCGCGACCAAAGTCGAGCCGATCCTCTCGGAAAAGTACTTTCGTTCCCGCCCTCGATCGAGCCAACTCAGCGCCAATGTGTCGCCCCAATCGCAAGTGATCGCTGATGAATCAACGCTAACAAAATTGGTCGACGAATTGGACTCGAAACTTCAAGGCGCCGATGTTCCTTGCCCTGATCATTGGGGCGGTTACAGGGTCTACCCAGAATCGATGGAGTTTTGGCAAGGACGCCCCTCAAGGCTCCACGATCGCTTTCGATACCTGCGCCGCGATGGCCATTGGCAAGTCGATCGTCTGGGGCCCTAGCTTCGGTGCCCTGGCTCTGGGGAGCCTGCGATTCCACAGACCACAAAGCAATTTTCATGGAAGTTAACTCTCAAAGGACTCCAATTCGATGAACAAGCCGACTGAATACCGTCCCAACGCCATTGCACTGACGATTGCCGGGTCGGATCCCAGTGGGGGAGCTGGCTTGCAAGCCGACTTGAAAACATTCCAGCAGTTTGGCGTCTACGGAGCATCCGTGGTAACCATGATCACCGCTCAAAACACCTTGGGTGTGAGGCGGGTCGAGAACCTTCCGACCGAGTTGGTCCTCGATCAACTCAGCGCGGTTTTAGACGATATCCAACCGGTTGTAGCCAAGACCGGTGCACTCGGAACCGCTGAAACAATCGATGCAATTCACCAAGCGGCCCAGCAATTTCCCTTTCCGCTGATCGTCGATCCTGTCATGGTCAGCAAGCATGGTGATCCCCTAGTTGCCGACGATGCCGTCGATGCCTATCGCCGACTCATGGCCAAGGCTTTTTTGGTGACTCCGAACCGATTCGAACTTGAGAAACTCACTGGGATTGAGCTCAAGACCAATCAGGATGTCGCCAAAGCCATCCATGATCTGCATCAGATGGGTGCTCGATTCGTTTTGGCCAAAATGGGGCAAGTCGACGGGCAGTCCGAGCATATTCTCGGATCCGGCAAAGAGAATATCGCAATCCAGTCGAAACGTTTCGACACCCAAAACACCCATGGTGCGGGTTGCATTCTCTCGGCGATCATCGCCGCCCTGATCGCACTGGGTGAGACCGATCTAAAGCGGATTATCCAACGGGCAATCCGCCAAGTCTCCATTGGGATCCACAATACCCATCCGATCGGAAAAGGACGCAGTCCAGTCGAGACACGTGTATTGACCGACGAGCCCGACGAACTGACTTCTTAGTCCCCTTCCATGCGTGCGGCTATCTTCCGTCGTTTTCAAGGTCCCATAAGCATCGAGGATGTTCCCGATCCAAGTCCTCATGAGCATGCGGCCGTAATCGAGCTCAAGGCATGTGGGATTTGCAGAAGCGACTGGCATGCGTGGATGGGGCATGACACGGACGTTCAGCTACCGCATGTCCCAGGCCATGAGCTCTCGGGTGTGATCGCTGCGATTGGCAAATCGGTTCGAAATTTCCGCGTCGGACAAAGAGTAACGGTGCCCTTTTGCTGCGGCTGTGGGGCTTGTGTCGAGTGCAAACTTGGAAACACCCATATCTGCGATCATCACTCCCAGCCTGGCTTTACCCACTGGGGTGGATTTGCCGAAAGAGTTCTCATCCAACACGCCGACGTGAATCTCGTTGCCTTGCCCGAGGAGATTGACTTTATCAGCGCAGCGAGTCTCGGTTGCCGATTCATCACTGCCTACCGAGCCTTGGTTTCCCAAGCTCGCCTTGAGCAAGGCCAGTGGGTCGCGATCCACGGTTGCGGAGGCGTAGGCCTCTCGGCGATCATGATCGCCAAGTCACTCGGTGCCAAAGTCATCGCTGTCGATGTGCAAACCAGCCGCCTAGAATCGGCCAGCCAATTAGGTGCCCAAGTAACTGTTGATCCCTCTCGCGTCGATGTCGTTTCTGCAATCGCAGATCTAACTGGTCGTGGGGCCCATGTCTCGATCGATGCTTTAGGACATCCCCAGACTTGCTACAACTCGATAGCTTGTCTAGCCAAAAGGGGAAGGCATGTTCAAGTCGGACTCATGCTCGCTGAGAATTCTCAGCCACCGATCCCCATGGCCATGGTCATCGCCAAAGAACTCGAAATCTATGGGAGTCACGGGATGCAACCAGCCCACTACCGAGAGATCTTCGACAAGATCGCTAGCCGACAACTCCGTCCAGAGCGACTTGTAAGCAATCGAGTTGGGCTCGAGCAAGGAGCCGAGCTTCTTACCGAGTTCGATAAGTTCCCCAACTCGGGAATGACGATCATCGACTTTTCGATATAGTGGATCGATTGTTCAATTCGCTCTAGCACCATTCGATCTCAAACGGTTATATCGCACCCATGACGAACCAACGCGAATTCACCGAAAGCTGGCTTCAAGCCCTCACGCTTTGCATCAACCATGAAAAGGCTAGGACGATCCGACCTTGGATTACGACCATCCAAGTCCTAACAGCAAGCGAAACGCTCCCTGAACAAAAGGACGAAGCGATCAAATTATGGAACTACGCCCAAGAAAATAAACTTGGCGCTCTGTTAGAGCTAATCCCCGCCAAGGCTCAGCCTTGGCATTTCGAGGACGACGAAGAATTTGTCTTTACTCCTGATCGCAATGAACTCTCTGCGCAAATCAATGATCCTATAAAACTTTGGCTTGTCGATCTAGGTATTGAAACTTTCGCAATACCAGCTACCGCGAGAGTCACATCCCAAGACTGGACGACGATGGTGCGCAAGCAAGCCATCCGGCGAAGTAAACCGATGAATGTCAATGCATTTCCTTCGGGGGATGTGCTTGAGCTCAGGTGCACGCTCGAATGGTCACCACGAACTTGGACCGTGCGATTCACGCAACCCGATTGGATGAGTATCGAGTACGAATCGGAATTTATTGCACCAAGACCCGCTTTCGAACTGCTAACCGAGCGTCTGGTCGATGCACTGGCAAACGCCAATGAGAGATTCAAATCAAAAACCACCGTCAGTCACTTTACTCCGGACTCGACGGCATGGACCAGTTGTATCGATGAGCTCGCGCAGTGGCACCGCGATGTATTGTTAGCCGACAGTTATGGCCTCAGTCCATGGATCCGAAGAACCTGGAGCTGCGTCTGGCCAGTGATCTATCGGGAACGTAACCGACTCCGAGGTCCTTGCGATCTAGGCTACCTGCGGAGTGAACTCAAAGCCTGCTTTGATCACTCTCCAGAGCTCTGCCAGTGGATGTTCATCACGGCCCGATTGGCCTGCGAAATCCAGCTCGGAAGCGGCCTTGGTACGCATGGGAATTTCGAGGCTTAGACCTTTAGCCCTCGGGATCGTCGAGCAACGCTTGCAGTCGCTGTGCGAGTATCGGCGAGTATTTTTCGACCCAAGTTTGATCGATCAATCCCAGCGAGATCATATCTTGAATGTGCACTTGGTCTTTTCGACGAAAAGACGTTAGTTTCATCGTGACCAATCGCTCAAGTGGAAGCGTTCTGGACTGATCCATCAATGCATACTCGTCGATTTGCGGAACAGGCTCAGGGTAGTCTGGACGTACTTTCTTACCCGCAAAAATAACATGCACTGCATCTCGGGCTTTCGCTTGTGGTCCATCGAGAAACATCGTCACACCGGCGGCTTGCCGAAAGATGAATCCCTGGGGTTCGAGGGCAGCGACGGCTCTTTGCAGATCCGGTTCGTTGAGAATGATATCCACGTCGCGAGTGTTTCGAACCACCGATTCGTCGACCTGCGCGACCCAATGCTGCACGGCATTTCCACCGATGACGGCATAGGGAATGTTCGCTTCATTAAGGGCTCTAGTGACCCGTCGCAACCGATCCTTGACAATGTCCACGGCTCGCTCGATCCTCTCCCAGAGTTCGTCTCCGGTGTATTTGACTTCGATCATTGGCAGACTCCTGATTCCAGCATTGTAAAGTCGGATTTTGGAAAAGGCTATCTTTTTCGTTAAAGGCTGACCGGATTGCTCCACTGGGCTAGATCATCGAGCATGGCCTGTAGACGTTCGCGGAGCGTTTTCATGATTGGATCCTCTTCGCCTTTGGGGGCTCGATCGACGGAGACCTCGATCGCCTTGTCGATCCGAATAACGACTTCCATCGGCCCATGGATCCCGGCTTTATCGGTAAGGTCCTCCTCGAGTCGTTCAACAGTTTCGAGGATCCGCGTATCGGTCGTCGGCGAAGACAAGTACTCGGGTGGATAGGATGCGATCTGTTGGGAAAGATAGATCCGCGAAAGATGCTGCCAACGCCGCTGCCGCTCCGATTCGGTCAGTTCTCCGGTCGTTAGCTCTGGTACGATCTTCATCCGGAGTGTTTTGATACGGGGGATGATTGGCCCATCGAATTGCTTACCCAACCATTCTTGCTCGAGCGGGTCGAGCAGATGATCGACCAGGCCTTGTTGCCTGTCGACAAACGTACCGGTTTGCGGGGCTCCGAGGTATTCGATTTCCTTGAGGCTGAGCATCGCATGAGTGATCTTTGCAATCCTTTCAATCAAAGGTGCTTGCTTGGTGGATTCCCAGGTTAATCTTTTTTCGAGCGATTCAAGGGTTGGTCCAACGGCCTTGTTCAAATCCCCATGGAACAGATACTTGATCGCAACCGGATGGATGACCACCTTGCCCGACGAACTTTCTTTGGCCCGTCGCTTGGCCGCTGTACGTGCGATGAAAGCCACACCATCGAGGAGTGGTTGAAGCACATCGTTGGTTCGAAAAACGGATCCTTCAGGGAAGACCACCAAAGGGCGATCGGGCACCGAGAGGGTTTCGATCGCCAGATCCAACGCTTGGCGATCGAGCCCCTCGCGATAGACGCTGTAGGCCCCCATGGTTCGCAGAGCCCAGCGTTGAAATCGGCTTTGATGGAACAAATGCCAAGAGGCCATTGCATACATAAGCGTATCGGCAGCGACGGCCACATGAGACAGGACCAATGGGTCTGCATAACGGCAATGGTTTGGCGCAAGCAGCACGCCATGGCCTTGCCTGAGCGACTCGCGGAAATGATCGACCCCTTCGAGTCTGTGCGAAACGACTCCCTCGTATCGCCTCAAGTACCAAGGCACAACGTTGAGTTTCAAAACAGTCCTAGGAAACCATCGGCGGCGGTTCGGTGGGATGAACTCATAGGGTTTTTCGATAATGATGTCTTGCACGTTACCCCCAACTCCAAGAGATATTCCCAACGAAAAATATGTGATCGTACTCCAAAAGAAACATCGTTTGCTCTTGCAAACCACCGAATCCTTCAAGTGTAATCGCCCGAAACGATAAGGTATATTGCAGATATGAAAAGCAAACTTAAGAAACTCTCGCTCCAAAACCAGCTTGCACCACAGCCCGAAACCAGCTTTGCCGGCTGGTCTGAGCGATTCGTTAGCTATCTGCGCAGCGAATGCCACCTTGCTTCCAACACCGTCGAGGCCTACCAACGCGATCTTGAACACTTCCAGGCTTGGCTCGCAGGTCGATTGCCAAACAAGCTAAAGATTGACGATTTAACCAATTATTTGGTCTGGCTCAAGGACCAGAAACTAGCTGCCAGCTCGATCGCAAGGCATATCGTTTCACTCAGGATGTTTTACAAATTCCTGCAACTCGAAGCAGCCATCACCGACAATCCAGCCGAACTCCTGACGACCCCAAAGCTTTGGCGGCGGGTACCTACAGTCATCAACGTCACCCTGATCGATCGGTTTCTTACAGCCCCACAAAAATACGATCCGCTTTGGCTGCGAGATCGCGCCATTCTCGAGCTGCTCTATGCGACCGGTTGCCGGGTCTCAGAAGTCTCCGACATGCTCCTTTCGAACGTCTTTCTCGATCAAGGATACTGCTTGGCCGAAGGAAAAGGGAGTAAGCAACGTATGGTGCCACTGGGCCAGCGTGCTGTCGAGACGATTCGAGAGTACCTAAGCATTTCTCGCGTGGAGTTGATTGAGAATCGAGATCCCAAACAAACGCCTTGGCTGATCCTCTCGCGCAGCGGCTTGCGGCTTCGCCGCGAAGCAATTTGGGAATTGGTCAAACGGTACGCTCTAAGAGTTGGCATCGATCCAGAAACATCGCCGCATACCCTTCGCCATAGCTTTGCTACCCACCTTCTTGCCGGTGGTGCGGATCTAAGGCTCATTCAAGAGATGTTAGGTCATGCAAGCATCGAAACGACGCAGATCTACACCCAAGTCGAAAACAGCAAACTCAAGAAAGTCCACAAACAGTTCCATCCACGGGGTTAGCCGACGCAAACTATCTTTAGCCACAATCATTCCCCAATAGCCCAAAACAAAAAAGCCTCTCGACTTAGGAGAGGCTTTGATTGATTTTTCAAAAGGCATTCGCAAACAGATCAGCCACCTGGAGGCGCAGTGCGTCCGTCGGTGTTGATCGGCTTCTTCATAGCTTCTTCGTAAGCCTTGTTTTGCTTCTCAAGTCGCTCTTTAACATCTGGTGGCATCTCGCCAGCACCAGTGCCAACTTGGTTCTCGGTGCTTGAATCGCAACCGACCAAGCACATCGGCATGCTTGCCAAGCACATCGCTAGTAAAAATTTCGCGCGCATCGCATTTCCTCAAATGTGGGTTATCAAAAAATTAGACCGATCAGTCCATGCCGTCGCGACGATCCGCTGCGGCGATACCAAAAGATATTACAACTCTTCGACCGGGTAATTGTCAAGCGAATCACGCCCTTGGGCGAGCTAATTGCCATAAATTCGCAACATGCTGACAAAAAGGAGACCGTGTCAGCGGGCCGGACACCTTGCCACCACCCCGGAAAAATGAAGGTCTCCGTCGATTGCATCCCAGCGGATCGACTGAAATTCACAACCCCTAGCAATCGACTCTACCCCGAACCCCGCTACTGCACGTCGGGCATCTTGGCCCCCAATGACTCTCGGAGCGATGTAGCATTCGACCTGATCGACCAACTTTGCATCGAAGAAACTTCCCAAAACCCCTGCCCCACCTTCGACAAGCACATTGGTCCCACCTCTGCTTGCTATTGCACACAGCACCTGAGTTAGCTCCGCTTGGGAAACGTCAACTGCTGACTGAACATCGAGCTCCAAGAACTCCACTCCCGACTCCTCAAACTCTGACCTCTTCTGGGGCATACTCCTAAGCACCCTTGGGTCGACGACTACCCAAACAGGCGTCTGCCTTGCGGTGCGAACTAACTGGCTCGAACTCCCGATCCGAAATCGCCTATCTAAAACGACTCGAATCGCCTTTCTCGCAACCGACTCTCCTGCTCCCAATCGCGCAGTGAGCATCGGATCATCCGCAAGCACCGTTGAGCTTCCTACAAGGATCGCATCGACCCTCGATCGCAGTCGATGCACCTGTTGTCTTGAAAGCTCATTGGAAATCCACTTGGAATCCCCCGTGCTTGTCGCTATCGCCCCATCGAGCGTCATGGCCCACTTGGCAATCACCCACGGCAATCGGCTTGAGAGTCTCTTCAAATACGGTGCATTGAGCTCCCTCGCTTGATCCCCAAGCACTCCAACCGTTACGTCGATTCCCGCCTGCTTAAGCTTTCCGATCCCAAGCCCGGCGACCTGTTCAAAAGGATCTTCCATGGCGATCACGACACGCGCAGGAGGCTTCTTTAAAAGCAGCTCTACACAAGGAGGTGTTTTGCCATAGTGCGCACAGGGCTCGAGCGTCACGTAGATGGTCGATTCAGATACCGTTTGGGCATCCAATCCATCGAGTGCATTTACCTCCGCATGAGGACCGCCAAAGCGCTGGTGAAATCCGCTTGCAATCAGCTCACCTTGACGAACCACCACGCATCCGACCATGGGGTTGGGCTCGACATATCCCTGCCCCCTCTTGGCCAATTCCAATGCTACCTGCATCCAATGCTGGTCGGATTTCATCAATGATCGCAACCTACTTCAAATCGCCCCAGAATCGACACCATCTCACACGAGCAACTCATGCACTACGCGACAAGGTTCGACACCGGTAAGCCGAGAATCCAACCCCTGGAATTTGTAGCTGAACCGCTGATAGTCTATGCCTAACTGATGGAGCAAGGTCGCATGGATATCATGCACCGAAACGACATTCTCAACCGCATGGTATCCAAACTCGTCGGTCGCCCCAAAGCTAAATCCAGGCTTGAAACCACCACCAGCAAACCACATCGTAAAGCCAGCCAAATGATGATCCCGTCCGTCGCCTTGGGCCATCGGCGTTCGACCGAACTCGGAACCAAAGACGATGATCGTATCCTTGAGCATATCTCTTTGCTGCAGATCCGTAATCAGCGCCGCGACACCCTGATCGACCTCCTTGGCTGTCCCCTCCGAATGCGCCTTGACCGCCCCATGATGATCCCAATCGCGATGGTAAAGCTGAATGAATCGAACCCCTCGTTCTGCCAACCTCCGAGCTAGCAAACAATTCGATGCAAACGAACCATCACCACCCTTGGTCCCATACAAATCAAAAATATGATTCGGCTCCTTCGAGACATCCATCAGTTCCGGCACGCTAGATTGCATGCGGAAGGCAAGTTCGTACTGTTGGATCCGCGTGGCGATCTCGGGATCCTCGAGCCGTTGCTGAGCAAGCCCGTTGAGCGAGGCGACAGCATCGACCACCTGCCGCTGCTTTTGAATATCGACCCCCTTAGGGTTCCCGACATAGAGAACAGGATCTCCCGTCCCCCGAAACTCCACTCCTTGATATTGCCCTGGCAAGAAACCCGAATGCCACTGACGGGCAGCTATCGGCTGACGCTGCCCGTACTTGCCCGTCGAAACCATCACCACAAAACCTGGTAAGTTATCCGTTTCGGCACCTAGGCCATAGAGCAACCATGAACCCATCGCCGGCCTGCCGCTGATCATCGACCCGGTGTTCATGAATGTATGGGCAGGATCATGGTTGATCGCATCGGTATGCAACGATCGGACGATGCACATCTGGTCGGCGCATTTTGAGGCCAATTGAGGCCATATCTCCGAAATCACCTGACCGCTTTGCCCCCAGGGTTTGAAGTTGTGTTGGGGGGCAAAGCAATTGAGTTTCTGCCCCTGCAACTGTGCGATCTGCTGGCCCTTGGTGATCGACTCCGGCATCGGTTGACCATGCATCTGGGCCAGCTTGGGCTTGTGATCGAACGTCTCCAGGTGGGTCATGCCTCCTGCCATGTACAGCCAAATAATCCGCTTGGCCTTGGGCACATGATGCAAGGGCTGAATCGTACCTTTGGAAGCATCCAACGCATCGGCAGGGCTTGCCCAAGCCCCTCGCGATAGCATCGAACCAAGGGCCATCGCCCCAAGGCTGATTCCGGGCCTTTGTAAAAACGTTCGGCGACCAATCCAATCTAGGTGGGAGCTCATGTGTGATCCAAGATCCTTAAAAGTAAATCAGTTCTAACTAACTCAGTCTCAGTATCGCGTAATGAACTCATGCAAGTTCATCAGTGCCCGAGCAACGCTCGTCCAAGCCGCAAGTTCAGCAGCATCGATGTCGTTTGCAACAGGCCGACTTCCGACGCTGAGCAATTCCTTAGCCGACTGAGCCGAAGCCTTGAACTGCTCCAAGTGCGCACCGTAGAGTCCTAGCAGCACTTCCTTTTCTTTATCCGAAGGTTCCCTCGAAAGTCCCCGCTCAAACGCATACTCAAGCTTGGCCGAAGGATCTCCAGCTTGCCTTGCGATAAGCTCGGCAAAACTTCGCGCGGCCTCGATGTAGACCGGGTCGTTGAGCAACACCAGCGACTGCAGAGGTGTGTTGGATCTTGGTCGATCCGCAGTACACTCCTCACGACTCGGTGCGTCGAAGACGAGCAAACTAGGATGCAGGTACTGCCGCTGCCAGTGGGTGTAGAGCCCGCGACGGTAAAGGTCCTCCCCTGCCCCGTTTTGCCATTCACGCTGAGGGAAATTCAAATAGGCCCAATATCCTGGCGGTTGATAGGGACGCACACTCCGACCTCCAAGCTTCGTCACCAGCAGACCGCTGACACCCAAGGCATTGTCCCTTACCATCTCGGCATCCAATCGGAATCGCCCCTGCCTAGCCAAGTACCGATTGTACGGATCTTTGTCTCGAACTTCGGTCTTTGGAATCGAACTACGCTGATAAGCCTCGGTCATCAACACGGTCTTAATCCATCGCTTGGTGTCCCAACCTGTGTCGATCATCCACTGAGCCAGTTCGTCAAGGAGTTCTGGATGCGACGGCCACTCTCCTTGAGCTCCCAAGTCGTCGAGCTTGCGCGAAATACCACTCCCAAAAAACAGCTTCCACAAACGATTGCTCAACACCCTGGACGTCAGCGGATGATTCGGATCGACAATCCATTTGGCCAAGTCCAAGCGAGTGAGTCTTCGGCTCGGATCATCGGCTAGAGGATTGGCCGTGTTTGCTGTCAAAGAAACAGGAAAAGCCGGCAAGACGACCTCGCCGGTCTCATCCATCCAATTGCCACGAGCCAAGACTCTCACCATGCGCGGCGCGACGGCCTCGGTCACGAGCGTCGTTGCAATCTTTTTGTCGAGCTCCTCTCGGCTCTTGATCAGCGCAGCGAGTTCCTGACGCTGGGGTTGGAGTCTCGGTGCGATCGATCGGTAGTGGGCCATGAGCATGGCCACTTGTTCAGGAGTGCGACTTGCTTTGGCAGTGGCCAGTATCGCCTCGAGCTCAGACGAAAGACTCGTGGCCGCTTGTACGGGTCGCTTGGCAGTTGTTGCCGACAAGCGAAATCGCCCGATCGTATGTTGAGGATTATCGAGGTTTTGCAAAAGTCCGATGACCACCGAATCGCCCGCAGCGATCTTTAAATCTTCCACCGTCTCGAAAATCGCCGCATGGGGTTTGCCGACTTCCTCCATGACTGCCCATCCCCAATTCCGCCCCTTTTGATCCTTGTCCAACGCAGCGGCCACGACCCATTTTCCATAAGGATTCCCGCCAGCAGCCCCGGTTTGTTCGTAGGTCGCACTCGGGTTGGCCAGAGCGACAAGGCTTGTCGAGCCGTTGGCTGGGCGATGCTGGACGACAAACTCCGAAAGGACAAAGTTTCCGTTGCCTGCGCGGCCTGGTCCCCTGCGGGGCAAGGAATCGTCGGGCAATACCTCCAACCGAAAAGCGGTGACTCCCGCCGGCAGATCCTTCGTGGTAAACAAATAGGTATCGTTCGAAGGGTTGATGCCGCTGGCTAGGTAGGATCCGTCGGCAAGCTCCCGAAGTGTCACTCCTTCAAGTGACACGAGCGAGTCGGTTTTGAGTACCGTCCATGGAACTTGATTGGCTTCCCAAGCTTCCATGTCGGCAAGAAACTCAGGGGTGTTCTGATCGATGGTGGCTTTGACTTGTGCGATCTTGTCATCGATCGATTTGAGTTCTTGAGATTCCTGCTCCGAAGGAACCTTGATGTAAGGCCCCCAGTTTCCATCCGAGTTTGCGCCGGAGTACAGACCGCGTTCTTTGATGTCGGCAAAAAACGCTCCGAACTTGTAAAAGTCCCTGGTCGATAGGGGATCGAATTTATGATCGTGGCACTCGGCACACCCGAGGGTAATCCCAAGCCAGGTTCCGCTGGCATTGCGAACGCGTTCGGCCATGTACTTGGCTAAATACTCACGGTCTTGAACGCCCCCTTCGGCGCTCATCATTCCGAGCCGGTTATAACCAGAACCGATCCTTTGATCCAAGCTAGGTGCCTCGAGCAAATCACCGGCGAGTTGTTCAATCGTAAAGGTATCGAAAGGTTTGTTGTTATTGAAGCATCGGATGACATACTCGCGAAACGGCGAGACGCTTACTTCTTGATCGCCATGGTATCCGACCGAGTCGGCATAACGCACTAAATCCATCCACCACATGGCCATCCGTTCACCGAAATGGGGCGAAGCCAACAGGCGATCGACGAGCTTTTCGTAGGCTTGTGGCGTCGTGTCAGACAGGAACTCTTGGGCCTGAGCATCCGTTGGAGGCAACCCCGTAAGATCGAAATAGAGTCGACGAAGCAGGGTGATTCGATCCGCTTTGGGGCTTGCCACAAGCCCTTGCTTGGCGATGTCGGCATCGATCAGGGCATCGATACGCTGGAGAATTTGCTGATCGCTTGTGGCAGCGCCAGTGGTATCAGCGATTTTGCGAGGCAAGAAAGCCCAGTGACCTTCGTACGGACCACCTTGGGCAACCCATTTGCCGAGCAATTCGATTTGCTCGGGCGTGAGTTTTTTACCGCTTGCAGGCGGAGGCATGTGTTCTTGAGGATCCTGCGAAAGGATTCTTGCGATGAGTTGGCTCTCTTGAGGTTTACCTGGAACGATTGCTCCTGGCTTGTCCTCTTTGCCGTGGAGGCCTTCAAGCGTATCGAGCCTCAAGTCCGCTTCTCGCTTGTTATTATCCGGCCCATGACAAAAGAAACAATTGTCCGATAAGATCGGGCGAATATCCCGATTAAACGAAATCGAGTCTTGAGCATCGGCAGTACATGGCAAAGCCAAGGTTAGTGCCGCAAGGAATCTCGTCAGTCTGGAAAATCTCACACTAAGCATCCTCTGAAAGTATCGGTCGATTGGTAAATCGGTCTATTAGGTTCGTTGCCAGCGATGGGTCGCATCGGCAATCGGCTGTCCGAAGAGTCTGGCCGTCTGGTGATCCCCCCTATGGAGGTCGTGGTTCCCAAGACGATCGTATCTGCTCGAAGCAAACCCGAAGCGATCTCTTCGCTTTTCCTGCGGCCCTCTGGCATATCCGCCGCTTCGATCCGCCAAAGGGTGGCCGTGGACTGAGGCACGCTCCGCACCCCCTGGGCAATCGCATGGGCAGGTTGCTGGGTGTGACCAGATGTGGAAAAGTAAACGATTGCGACGGGTTTCATACTCAGTGAAATCACCTTTTTCTATCGTGAGATTCGGGCCCCTGGGATGCCTTGCCACTGGCGAAAAAACCGCTCCTGCCTTAAGTTAATCCATCGGCGAGACCGGGTTCCTATACTATACTCGATCCGCTGTCCGATTGTTTGCTTTCCGAAGTTTCGTTTCCCAGGAGAATCCATAATGCCTTTTACGCTTGCACCTTTGCCCTACGCATCCAACGCGATGGAGCCCCACATCGATGCTCAAACGATGGAAATCCACCACGGCAAGCACCATCAAGCCTACGTCAATAATTTGAACAAAGCGCTCGAAGGCACCCCTTTTGAAAACAAAACGATCGAAGAGGTCATCACCAATCTGGCAGCCATCCCCGACGAGAAGCGTACGGCTGTTCGAAACAACGGCGGCGGGCACTGGAACCATACCTTCTTCTGGAACGTCATCGGCTGGAATGCAGGTGGCAAGCCTTCGGGCGCGTTGCTCGCAGACATCGAAGCGACTTTCGGAAGCTTTGATGCATTCAAGGAAAAATTCGCAGCCGCAGGTGTCGGTCGCTTCGGCTCGGGTTGGGCTTGGCTCGTGGTCAACAACGGCAAACTCGAAATCGGATCGACCGCCAACCAAGACTGCCCGCTGATGGGTAAGGCTGTTGCAGGAATCGAAGGCACTCCAATCTTGGGATTGGACGTCTGGGAACATGCTTATTATCTCAAGTACCAAAACCGTCGCCCCGATTACATCGCCGCTTTCTGGAATGTCGTTAATTGGAACGAAGTGACCAAGCGGTACGAAGCAGCTAAGAAGGACTAGTCAGCCAAACCATGGCAGGCGCTACGCTCTTTACTCTTCTTGATGACATCGCCACGATTCTTGACGATGTCTCGACGATGAGCCAAGTCGCAGTTCAAAAGACCGCGGGGGTCCTCGGGGACGACTTGGCTCTCAACGCCAAACAAGTCACCGGGCTCTCGGCCGATCGCGAGTTGCCGGTGGTCTGGAGCGTTGCCCGCGGCTCGGCGATCAACAAGGCAATTTTGATTCCCGCTGCGGTGCTCATCAGTTGGCTTGCCCCCTGGGCCATCAAACCCTTGCTAATGCTCGGCGGAGTTTACCTTTGCTTCGAAGGTGTGGAGAAAATCCTCCACGCTTGGCTTCATCCCAAAAGCCCAGAGCAAGACCAAGTGGATCGCGAGAAGCGATTGCAAACCTTCAGCGATCCGGACATCGATCCAGTCAAGCTTGAAAAAGAGAAAATCCAAGGGGCGATTCGAACCGATTTTATTCTTTCGGCTGAGATCATTGTCATTACCCTTGGTACCCTGGCCGGTCAGTCCTTTGGTGTCACACTCGGTGTATTGCTGGCCGTCGGTGCCTTGATGACCGTCGGTGTTTACGGGCTGGTCGCTGGGATTGTCAAACTCGACGATCTGGGACTTCGGCTCATCGATCGCAAGGGTTCTAGCCCCATCGACTCGAGTCTTCGGAGACTCGGTGCGGGCATCCTTTGGATCGCCCCGTACCTGCTTCGCTTTTTGGGGATTGCTGGAACGGCTGCGATGTTCCTTGTCGGTGGCGGGATCATCAGCCATCAGTTTGAAACGCTTCACCATTGGAGCGAATCGTTCTCGCATTTCCTCCATGGAGTCCCTCTTCTTGGTGGCTTGTTGAGTTTTCTTGGACCCTTTGTCTTCGATTTTGCTATTGGGATCTTTGCAGGCACTGCAGTGGTGGGTTTGTTAGAATTGTTTAAACGTCTCTCCGGTGGAAAAACAGACCACCATGCCTCAACCCCCAATCACTCGCAATGAGCCAGTACGCCCTTGAGATCCGAAACGTCTCTCACCGCTTTGGTGAATTCCCGGTCTTGGATCGGATCAATCTCAAGATATGGCCAGGACAAATCGTTGCGATCGTCGGACCGAGCGGTTGCGGAAAGAGCACCTTGCTCAAAGCGATCCTTGGAACCCATCCACCGAGCGAGGGTGAAATCCTAGCCGACGGCCAACCGGTGACTGGCCCGACTCGAAACGTCGGTATCGTCTTCCAGCAATATTCGCTTTACGATTTTTTGACCGCCGAAGGCAATGTGGCCTTCGGACTCAAACTCGATCAGAGTTCTTTTTTCTCTCGCTTGGCTCTTTTTCCAAAGTACCTCAAGCAAAGGCGTCAGCATTTGACACAAGCTCGGGAGTTTCTAGAAAAAGTCGGACTCGAACATGCTTGCGGCAAGTATCCAGGAGAGATGTCCGGGGGTATGAAGCAACGCGTTGCGGTGGCCCAAGCCCTGATCATGCGACCGAAAGTCGTTCTGCTCGATGAACCTTTCGGTGCCTTGGATGAAGCCATGCGAGAAGAGTTGCAGTACATGCTCCTTGGGTTCTATCAAGAGAATCTGCAACGCAAACGTGAAGGCAAACGGCCCGAATACACGATCTTGATGGTCACCCATGAACTCAACGAAGCGATCTTTGTTGCCGATCGAGTCATCGGCATGTCTCGATTCCACACCGAAGGCAACCAAGGTGCAACGATCGTCTACGATAAGCCATGTCCTGTGTTCCATCCCGATGATCCCCGAGACTATTCCAAATTCTTGGATCAACGCGAGGAACTCCGCCGCGCGGTTTTCGACGACGAGTACATCAAAGACCGCAACAAATATGTAACCTTTTGGAACGATTTGAGCCGACTTGCCGAAGGCCGATCCATGCAACCCAATGAAGAAAATGATTAAGAGTATCCATTCCATCGCAACCGGAGGCTTCGTTACGAGCCTTGCAGTTTTCAGTTTGTCCTTTTCGAGCCTGACATTTTGCCCATACGCTTTGGCTCAAGACGGCGGTTCCTCTGAGCAAACCAAACCGGTCTTTGTCGATGGTGTTGCCCAAGTCGTCGAGGGTTTCAAAAGCGAATGGGTTGAGCACGACCTGTTCGTCCAAACCGAGTTCGATTCGGACAACGATGGCAAACTCGATCGAGTGCATGTGAGCGTGACCAGGCCCAAGCCAACCGAGACCCAGGGCTTGAAGGTACCGGTGGTGTACCAGTCTAGTCCCTATTATTCGGGGACCGGTTCGAACTCCCCCGATTACATGTGGAACCCCAGGCAGAACCTAAACTCTCCTCCCCCCAAGCATCAAACGCCTCCTGCGATTCCGCAGCAATCCAAACGACCGAGACTCAGTGGCGAACACCTTGCCGATTGGGTTCCTCGCGGATTTGCAGTGGTTCATTCGGCTTCGCCCGGAACGGGGCTATCCCAAGGCTGTCCGACAGTCGGAGGATCCAACGAGTCGCTTGCACCCAAAGCCGTAATCGATTGGCTCAACGGCCGAGCTAAGGGTTACACAAGCGTTGACGGGGACCAAGAGGTCAAGGCGTTTTGGTCTACCGGAAAAGTAGGAATGATTGGCACATCGTACAACGGAACCCTATGCCTAGCGGCAGCCACCACCGGTGTCGATGGCTTGGAATGCATCGTGCCGATCGCTCCGAACACTTCGTACTACCACTACTACCGCTCCAATGGGCTCATACGCCATCCGGGTGGATACATGGGAGAGGATATCGATGTGCTCTATGATTTCATCGATACCGGATACGAGGCGTCTCGCAAGTACTGTGACTGCAACGTACGTGATGAAGGGATGCTCAAGGAGTTCGATCGCACCACCGGCGACTATAATGAATTTTGGAAGAGTCGAGACTACATCCACCAACTCGATCGCATGAAGGCTGCCATGCTCATGGCCCACGCTTTCAACGACTGGAACGTGATGCCCGAGCACTCCTTCCGCATCTACCAAGCAGCCCAAAAAAAAGGTCTTCCTTGCAAGATCTACTACCATCAAGGTGGGCACGGTGGCCAACCCCCAATCGCTCTGCTGAATAAATGGTTCTCCCATTTTCTTTACGATCAAGACAATCAAGTCATGAACGAGCCCAACGCTTGGATCGTTCGCGAAGGCAAACGCAACAGCAAACCTGAGACCTACAAAGACTATCCTAATCCGGATGCTCAGTTTGTTACCTTTAAACCCCAAGGCTCTGGCCGTAGGATCGGACAGCTCACACCCGCACTTAGCGCTAGTCGAATCGAAAGCTCGACCAAGCCAGAGTCATCGCTGGTCGAAGAGTTGATCGATAACTTTTCATTTAGCGTTCCGCAGTTGATTCAAGCCGAGTGGAGCAATCATCGCCTGATCTACGCGACGCCAAAACTCAAAGAGCCACTGCATTTGTCGGGTATTGCAAAAGTCAAGCTTCGAGTCGCTTGCGACCGACCCACAGCCTGCCTCTCGGTCTGGCTGGTTTCCTTGCCTTGGACATCCAGCGAGCGGATCACCGATGATGTGATCACCCGTGGGTGGGCCGATCCTGCCAACGCCGAATCGATCTGGACGGAGAAGCCAATGATGCCCGGAGAATTTCGCGATGTGGAGTTCGAGTTGCAACCCGATGACCAGATCCTCCAAGCCGGCGAGCAGATCGGCTTGGTTCTAGTTTCAAGCGATCGAGATTTTACTCTTTGGCCAGAGCCAGGCACTCGACTGGATTTTGCCATCGAGCAGTGCCAACTGGATCTCCCGATCGTCGGAGGCTTGGAGGCATACACCAAAGCGATCGATTCGTCAAGCCCTTGAGCATTGCTTGAGCCCTGTTTACTGAAGATAACCGCATCATTTATTTGCATGCTTGCTTAGCTTGCAAATCGATGGAGCCTGACGATTGGATCTTCATGGACTTATTGCTTTTCCAGCATCGATTTCGCCTTGCGAAGTTCAATGGATCGACCACACTAGTCGGTTTGCATTCCTTGATTACTCATCGATAGATCCAGCATTCTGCATGTCGAAATTGTCCCAATTGGACCTGCCGCAATCCAGCGGAATCATTGTCCACATCCTCAGTGCGATCGCTCTGCAAGAGAAGAAGTTCAAGCCGCAGCAACTTTTGATGTCGCGGTACTTTGCATCGAACGATCTGCCCCGACTCAAGAACACCGACACGACGCTCGCCTTTCAATTCGAACTCGAAGGCGTCTCGCCAGTCAAAGGCCAATTCACGACGGGTATCGCGATCGAATTGGATCCAAAACACATCGATCAAATCGGTGATGTCACAGCCAGCAGAGTCATTCGCAACATTGTGCTGACTTGCTCCTGCACCGAAGCGACCAAGCCATGCGTGCACCAAGTCCACTGTTTGAATTATTTGCGTCGACAACTCACGCAACGCAACTCAAGCGATGCGATTGAGTGGATGCTCAGTTGCATCACCGACGGTCGTCAAGCTGGCCGAAAGCTAGTTGAATCACTCGGGTATCTCAAACCCGAGATCGAGGAAGTATTGGCCGAGGCCGAACCCGACGAGGATCCCGATCGTCGCCTGCAGCGTATCCAGTGGCGATTGCAGTACTCAAGCTACGGAGTGAATATCCACGCCTACCTTCAAACCTCACGCAAACGCGGAGGATGGAACAAAGGCCGGCTCCTTCGAGATAACTTTGACACCGTCCCAGAAATCGCTCTTACCCACCCGGCCGACAAGATGCTCGTGCTGGTGCTCCAGTCGGCCGAAGACTCCTATCGAGGGCAAACCCCCAGAGTCATCCGCGAATGCTTGCGACTACTGATCGACCATCCGAATTGCACGCTGGACGACCCAGTGCAAACACCGATTCGGATCCGAGAGGTTCCGATCGAAGTTCGTCTAGAGCAAGAGGGAGAGGTGTTCAAGCCGGCGGTCTTTCAATCGAACGTTCGTATCGATGCAATCCATGAAGACCCGACGATCTTCCTGGGAACCATTCACAATACCGAATCGCTTCTTTTAAGAATTGATCGGGAACGGCATATTCTTTGGATGAGCACCATCGAATCGCGAATCCTCAGGCTCATCAATGACCTCAGCGCAGCGGATCGTCGCGAGGCGGTCATGGATCGAGACACAGCCGAAAAGTTCGCAGATCTGATTGTCTATGTGGCCAAACCCAAACGGCTCGAGGTTCAACTGCCCGAAGCCCTAGCTGGACCAGAGCAGCCTCTCGAGCCCAAGATCGAACTGCATCTGTCCCCGCGAGGCAAAGAAGGACTTCAGGTCGCACTTCGAGTCGCTTGCGATGCGGTCGTCGAACCCCCTGTGCCTGGCCAAGAACCCGAGCGACTCAGGGTCGCGACGACTGCAGGCCGCTATCAGTTGCTCCGAGCGCTTGAGGAAGAGGCCTCGCGAGCCGACGAATACGCCGAGCGATCTCAACTCCAACTCTTGGCTAACGAAAGCCCTTACACTTGGCTAGCGGCAACTCCCGATGATGCACTGGATTTGCTCCAACGCATTCAAAACCTCGGTGACTTAGCCCCCCCCGTCTGCTGGCCCAAAAGCCAGCCCATGCAAGTCATCGGCGAGATCACGCCACAAAGGCTCCAAGTCAAACTTTCCAGCGGCCGAGATTGGTTCGGGCTCGATGGTTTTGCAGAACTCGACGGGCTGGAAATCCCTCTTGCAGAACTCCTTACCGCCTTGCGTCAAGGGCGACGGTTCGTGCCACTGGGAGATGGCCAATTTGCACAGATCTCCGATTCGTTGCGACAACGCCTCGGGGCCATCCAAGATGTTTCCATCGGTGATGCAGGAGAAATCCGAGTCTCAAAGGCCGGGACAGCCGTTGTCGAAGAAGCCCTCGGTAGCGACATCTCGGTCGATGCCGATCTTTCGTGGAAAGAAGCTCTGGCACGGCTGGCCGGAGCCCGCAAGCTCAAACCCAAGGTGCCCGAGACACTCCAGGCAAGCTTGCGCGATTATCAAATCTCCGGCTATGGATGGCTTGCAAGACTCGCTCATTGGGGCATCGGTGGCGTGCTGGCCGACGATATGGGTCTTGGGAAAACCGTCCAAGCCCTAGGGATCCTCCTGGATCGCGCTAAAAACGGGGCGGCCCTGATCATCGCTCCGACGAGCGTCGGTTCGAACTGGCAACGCGAAACTGAAAAATTCGCTCCTTCGTTACGTCCCAAACTCTACCGCGAACACGATCGCCAAACACTCATCGATTCGGCAGGACCAGGCGACCTGATCATCACCAGTTATCAACTTCTACAGCGCGATATCGACCGATTCACCAAACGGGCATGGAATACCCTGGTGCTCGATGAAGCCCAGTTCATTAAGAACTTCAACACCAAGACGGCACAAGCCGTACGTCAACTCGAAGCCGACTGGCACCTAGCCCTCTCGGGCACACCACTAGAGAACCACCTCGGGGAACTCTGGAGTCTGATGCGAACCGTCAGCCCAGGACTTTTGGGGTCTTGGGAAAAGTTTCGCAAGAATTTCGCGGAACCCATCGAGCGCCACAACTCCAAGGATCGCTTGCTCGCGTTGGGGCGAGTCGTCAAACCTTTCATCTTACGAAGGACAAAAAAAGAAGTTCTTAGCGAACTACCCGAGAGGACCGAAGTTGTCCGCTTGGCCGAATTTTCCGAGCTCGAGCGCAAAAAGTACGACGCAGCCAGACTAGCGGCGCTGACGGAGTTGACGCAAGGTCCATCGGGTGACACCGATGCCCAGATGCGGATCCGTGTCTTGGCCTGGCTAACTCGACTGCGACAATTGGCTTGCCATCCGCGACTGGTCGATAAGAGATGGGACAAGTCCAGTGCCAAGCTCGATTTATTCATGGAGATCGTCAGCGAACTTCGAGAGGGCGAACACCGAGCATTGGTATTCAGCCAGTTCGTTCAGCACCTGAGCCTGTTGCGAGAATCGCTCGATCGCGTCGGGATCCGTTACCAGTACCTCGATGGAGCGACTCCAGCGGCCAAGCGACAGGAAGCCGTTGATGCCTTCCAAGCTGGCGAAGGGGATCTGTTTTTGATCTCGCTCAAGGCCGGTGGTACGGGATTGAATTTGACGGCAGCCGATTACGTCATCCACATGGATCCTTGGTGGAACCCTGCCGTCGAGGATCAAGCGACCGACCGAGCCCACAGGCTCGGCCAGCAGCGGGCCGTGACGGTCTATCGGCTCGTGGCAAAGGACACCATCGAACAACAGATCCTCGCCTTGCACGAGGACAAACGGGAGCTTATCGCCGGTGTGCTCGACGGGGCCGACCGCGCCGGACGCCTGAGCACCGACGAACTCATCAGCCTCATCCGTCTGAGCCAAATCGAAGGTAGCTAAACACAGCAAAACAACCATGTGTTGCGGCTCAGTGGTGATGATTTCTCCGAAATCAGTTCAATGTAGATGATTTCTCCGAAATCATCCCTGGGAGCTTTAAGCTCGCCTCAATTCTTTCGATTTCTTGTCGACACAGTGGATTCTCTGAAAGCCAGTGGTCTAAAATGGGAGTCCAAGGAGTCCCAAATCCATGTCGACGAAAACCTCACTGACTTACCAAGACTACGTTGCGATGCCCCAAGATGGGCTTCGCCATGAAATTGTTGATGGAGAGCATTTCGTGAGTCCTGCCCCAAGTCTTTACCACCAGCATGTTTCTCGACATTTGCAACTTCAGCTCATGCTTGAGTATGAGCTCAAGGGCCATGGATGGGTGTTCAACGCACCGGTCGATGTACAACTCAGCCCCCACGATATCGTTCAGCCCGATCTGGTCATCGTCTCTGCAGCCCGCAAATCGATCCTAACGCCGGCGAAGGTCAAAGGGATCCCCGACTTGATCGTCGAGATCCTCTCGCCTTCCACATCCAAGAACGATTCTCAAATCAAACCGGAACTCTACGAAAAATTCGCTGTGCCCGAATACTGGATCGTCGATCCAGACGACCAGTCCATCCTGCAGTTAGTGCTGCAAAACTCGCGTTACAGCCAACTTACCTGTCAGGCCCAAGTGACAATGTCCAAAGAGCCTTGCATCTGCGTCGAGCTTCGGAGCATTTGGTAGGCATCAAGCCGCCTTGCGAGGAAATGGGATGATCACTGGGTCGTGCTCATCGGTAGCATCCCCCTTTTTGTGCGTCTCATCGACGACCTGAGGCGACTTGGTTCCCAGTAGTTGCATGAGTTCGGAGACCAGCTCGCGAGACTCGCAAGAGTGGATCCACAAGCTGACCCCTAATTGACCAATACGAGCCACTTGATGCTCGAGTCCCGAGAGACGATGGGTCCAAAGCGCAGGCCATTGACCATCGAGCAACTTGGAAAGCTCGCGAAAATTCGCAGCATCAAAGCCTTGCTCTTTCGCTTGGCTCAAAATCGATTCCCGATCCGACTTGCTCTGGATCATCATCTCTTTGGCAGATTCGATCGACCCGCAAAGAGCTTGGATTTGATCTTGGTCTTGGCGAAAATAGGCGGAACGAAGGTCGCAAAGAAGGTTTTCCCAAGTTCCAAGTGTCTGATGGAAATGATCCAACCAATTTCCAATCCCTTGAACGATAACAGGTACCATATCCAGTCCGGTGTCTGTGGAAACGAAGAGATGTTTCGAAGCCTAGCTACGAAACATCTCGTGAAGTTTTAGCGATCGAGTCTGGCTCGAATCCAACTAGAAGTTGTAGGTTACGCCCAGATCGATACCGTGTAGGTAGTACGATTCGGTGTTGAATCGATTGACCGGAGCAACCGTCGGAGGATTGACAATCCCTAACGCATCGACGTTGGTGTCGATCTGACTGGTAGCCAAGGCGACTTCTGGAAGAACCACAATCGTGTAGCCTACACCAACCTGGAATCGGCCAAGTTGATAGCGAAGCTTGGCATTCATCTCGGGGATGAAGGTAAAAGCATCGCGACTGACCGTTCCGATGTTGCTCGATTGAGTAAACAATCCTCGGTTTTGGCGGTCAGGAAGACTTGGCAACGGCGGAATCTGCTCGTAGTTGCCACTGATGTTGCTTGTCGAGGTCATGTTGCCCATAGCAACCTTACCCATCAACCCCAAACCGAATCGGCCTCGGTTGATGCTTGATTGCAAGCCCACGTGACCACCATGGAATTCGTTCTTCGTCGAAAAACGATCGACAATCGTCGTAACCGTGGTCACCGGAGGAGGTGCATCGGTCCAACCATCGACGATCCTCGATCGAAGCTGATACCCCGAATCGAGTCGCAAGAAGGTGTAGCCACCCAGCAGATCCACTCGGTTGCATTGATTCCCTAAGAGCAACGCTCTAAGGTAAAGATCACCCGAGTAAACATCCAGGTCGTTGAGCACACCGATCTCACCGACATTCTTGCCAAATGGACCTCGATCCAAGTTGACGATGTACGTGTCAGGTTGTCCTAGCGAGGTGTTGAAGAAAGAGATCCCCGTCGAGTTGCCTCCATTGGTGATCACTTGCTCGTCGCCCTGGGAAATCACTCCCCAGCCTCGACCGCCAACACCATAGTTTTGGCAGTCATCGAGCCAAAATCCTACGTTACCCCTGAGTCCCAAGAGCATGTCGGTTCCCAAAGGATTGTCGTATCCACCCAAAAGAGGATTCGTCGGCAAAACCGTTGCACTGTTGCCACCGACAATCACAGGGGAATTGGTAAGGCCACGACCCCACCAAAGCAATGTGTCTGATTCGGCCCAACCCAGGCCGCTTCCAAAGGGACTCCTGCAGCCAGTCCCGGTTCCGCATGCGGCACCAAAACCACTGAGTAAGCCACCTGAGCCACAAGCTCCTCCAGAATCGCATCCGCCACCTGTGCCACAAGCTCCAGTATCGCAGGAGCCACCACGACCCATTTGGCCACTTCCCAATAGCTTTCCACCTCCTAGAAGCTTGCCACCTGCCAAGCCCATGCGACCTACTCCGAGCGATCCTCGCGAGTCGCAACCAGCCGAGTCACAACCCGGTGTTGTGCATCCAGGAGAAGTGCAATCGGATACTCCACGCGATGCTACCACACCGCTTGGACGGGCAGCCGTTGTGGCAGGATAGGCTCCCGCGACAGCTTTATCCGATGGACTTCGCATTGCAGGGGCCTTGACCTCCCCAGCATCGGAAATCGATTGACTTGCTCCGCTTTGTACCTTGGGTGCGCCTACCGCGTCACCGACTCGACCGGCACTCGAGCGAGCTGCCTCGCTCAACGCGTCCTGGCCAAATGCAATTGTCGGCCCTACTCCACACAGAGAGGCCACGATCAAACTGAGGGTGGTTCGATTGATTTTCATGTTTTATTCTCGCTACGCGTTACCAAGCGCACCTTTCGCATCTTTGGATCGGCCGTCAGAGGCCGTAGCTAAGAAAAAAAAAGGACATAAGGAACAATTTTCATAAAATACCCAAGCCCTACAGAATGCTGGCAAATCGATTCTGCATCCAAACAGCGACGATTCGACGGCATAGGAGTTTTGGGAAAAGTGGGCAAACTCACAAACAAGGCCTAAATACAACCCTATTGCTGGCTAAAATTGAGCATCTATGAACGACAAACCCGCCACGAACGAAAACCCACCTGCCAACGCTTCCAAAGGCGTCCAGTTACAACTTCCCTACCGCCCACACGTGGCAGCCGGTTGGAAAATCCCCGGAGTGGGAACCTATAAAATCAACCAATGGCTCGAACAAGCTCGAGCGGTTAATGGTTGGGAAGAGAACCGCAAATCCCTGAGCGACCCGCAGCTTCGCAAAGAGTTCCTGTCGCTGATCTATCGCGCAAAAAGTGGCGAGCCCCTCGAAACTCTATTGCCCGAATGCTATTCGTTGGTTCGAGAAGCGGGGCGTCGCAAAATGAACATGCGGCATTACGATGTTCAAATCTTTGGTGGCGTTTGCCTCTACCACGGTTGTATTGCCGAGATGCAAACCGGTGAAGGAAAAACACTTACGGCGACCTTGCCACTGGTGCTCCATTCGATGCTCGGCAAAGGCGCCCACCTAGCTACAGTCAACGACTACCTAGCCCATCGGGACGCCGACTGGATGAAACCCCTCTTTGAAGCATTGGGTCTCAAAGTCGGAATCGTCCTTACCGACCACAATCAAGATCAACGCCGCAAAGCCTACGGGGCCGATGTCACCTACGGGACGGCCAAAGAGTTTGGCTTCGACTTCCTTCGAGATCGACTTTTGATGCGGGCCCAAGGCCGAAACGTCAATGACTTTCTTGGTGCAGGTTCCGACGAACGATGGAGCTCGGCAGGAGAACAACCGGTCCAAAGGGGTATGCACTTTGCCCTGGTCGACGAAGCCGACTCGATCCTCATCGATGAAGCCCGAACACCTCTGATCATCGGCTCCCTGGGGGACGAAGCTCGCGAAGCAGTGATCGCTACATTCCGATGGGCCTCCGAGCATGCAGCGAACTTCGAATACAAAGAGGACTACACGCTCGAAGAAGACAGCCGCAAAGTCGAGTTGACTTCCAAGGGTCGGCAGCACGTACGCTCTTTGCCAAGGCCTGAGGAGATTCGTACCGTCGCTTTGGTCGATCTGTACGAATACATCGAGCGAGCCATCCGGGTACTTCGAGACTATCACCTGGATCGTCAATACGTCGTTCGCGATGGTGAGATCGTCATCGTCGATGAATTCACCGGGCGGCTTGCCGAAGGTCGAAAATGGCGAGATGGGATTCACCAAGCTGTCGAGGCCAAAGCGGGTGTCGAAGTCTCCGTGCCCACAGGCCAAGCGGCTCGGATCACCGTCCAAGACTTGTTTCTGCGATACAAGTACTTGGCCGGTATGACAGGAACGGCTGCAACCAGCGCTGGGGAACTTCGAAAAATCTACAAAACGCCTGTCCTGCAGGTACCCACCAATCGTCCCCCGCAGCGCAAGAAACTTCCAGACATCGTTTGCGCTGACATGATGGATAAGTTCGAGCGAATCGTTCAAGAGGTTCGCGAAGTACACGCTCTAGGTCGACCGGTACTGATCGGTACGCGATCGATCGACAAATCGAATATTCTTGCAAGTATGCTTAGGCAGCAAGGAATGAAAGTGCAAATCCTCAATGCCAACGAGATCGAGCGCGAAGCCGAGATCGTCGCCCTTGCTGGCGAGCGAGGGCAAATCACCGTGGCCACGAACATGGCCGGTCGCGGTACGGACGTCAAGCTCCAAGACGATGTCAGGGGCATCGGAGGGATGATGGTTATATGCACCGAGCTTCACGATGCAGCGCGGATCGACCGACAGCTCATCGGACGCTGCGGACGTCAAGGGGATCCGGGCACTCACCGCCAGTATTTGGCCTTGGACGATGAGATCCTTCGGAATGGTTTTGGATTGAAAGCCTCCGAGAGATACAAAGTCCTTGGCCAGCAGGGGCGTTTCAGCGATGCGATGTCCTCGGTTTTCCGAAAAGCCCAGCGCAAGGTCGAGCGGAAACACTTTCGCGATCGCATGGCGCTGCTTTATCACGAAAAAGAACGGACTAAAATCCAAAGGGAAATGGGACAAGACCCTTATCTGGATACCGCCGAATAGTGCCTTGATGACCACGACGCAGGAACTCACAAAGATCGATCTTAGCCGCATCCACATCAAACGTGGTGTGCATCAAATCATCTCTCCGCCTGCGCTGCTCGTCCCCCAATTTGTTATCGGGCCGGAGAATGCTGCCGTCGAAGAACTCTTCAGCGGCCTCTCGATCGAGGGGCTCGTCGGCAAATCGCCCATCATTCTTTTCGGCCCAAATAGCTCAGGCAAAACAACCCTTGCCCACGAGCTCCTATGGCGCTGGTCTCGCGATCAATCCAACCGCAAGTTGACGCTCACCAGTGGCAATGAATTCGGTCGAGCCCTCCAACGAGGGATCAAGGCCGATGACATGGCGCGTTTTCGACAAATCCATCGCCAGTGCGACGGGTTGCTGATCGATAACCTTCATGAAATGGTTACCAAACCTGCAGCTCAAGCCGAACTGGTGATTCTTCTGAAGGAGGCGCAAGAAGCATCGCGTTTAGTTGTGATTACGTCTCTGGAACTACCTAGACTCCGACCCGATTACCACCCGTCTTTGCAGAGCCTCCTGTCGGCTGGTCTGAGTGTGCCGGTTAAACTCCCCGGGTCTGAGGCACGCTTAGCGATTACCGAAATGCTTGCGTCTCAAATCGCTTCGGAGCTAACGGCCGAGGAACTCAGTAAGTTCTGCACGCGCATCCATGACAACCCAAGCGCGCTGGAGCTTCGTGGACTCCTGAATCGTTGGGCTCTTCAGATCCACGCCGATGCGATGCTCAAGTCCCCGTCACAAAAATCGGCCTTGCAAAAAAGTCCATCGAGTAGAAACTCTGCCACCAAACACATCGATAAAATCGTTGCCGGTAGTGGGCGCAAGTTCAACAGCAAGGATCTCCTGAAGATCGTCGCCAAGGAATTCCAAATCACACTCGACACGCTCACCGGGCCGTCTCGCAAATCCGGCGTCGTTCGAGCTCGCGGCTTGGCCATGCTCCTCATGCGACAGCTAACGGACGAATCGTTCGAAGCCATCGGCGAATATTTTTCTGGACGCGATCACACGACCGTGATGCACGCGTGCAAAAAAACCGAATCGACCCTCGCCAAAGACTCTGAACTCAATCGTATCTACGACCGCATCCGTCAAGTCTAAATCCAACCTCCTTTCACGAACCAACCATCAACGATGAAGCGAACTTTCAAACCCTATCGCAACCGACTTGCTAGCCTTTTGTCCCTGTCCTTTGCCACTTTTCTCGCAGGTGCTCCTTGTGTCACCCAAGCCCAAGATAACACTTACGATCCGAATCGTTTCGAAAAGACGCTCGTCGTCGGCGGCCTGACTCAGCCTATGGAAATGGCCATCGCCCCCGACGGCACGATCTATCTGATCGAATTAGCTGGTAAGATCAAAGCCATCGATCCGAATACCGGTGAGTCCAAGACGATCGGATCGCTCAAGGTGACTACTGAGCAAGAAAATGGATTGATCGGCATCGCCTTGGATCCCAAGTTCGCACAGAACCGTTGGATGTACCTGCAATACTCTCCACCTGATTTTTCGGGCCAACACATCAGTCGCTTTGCAATCGCTCCCGATGGAGCGCTGGATCTTGAGAGCGAAAAGATTCTGATGAAATACCAAGAGCAACGCAAAGAGTGTTGTCACCATGCCGGTTCGATGGAATTCGGACCCGATGGATGCTTGTACATCGGCACGGGCGACAATACCAATCCCTTCGGTGACTCCCAAGGTTTTGCTCCGATCGACGAGCGCGAAGAGAAGAGTGCTTTCAATGCCTTGCGCACCAGCGCCAACACCAAGAGCTACAACGGCAAAATCCTTCGCATTCGTCCCAGCGATGATGGAACCTACAGTATCCCCGATGGCAACCTGTTTCCTAAAGACGGATCGGTTGGTCATCCGGAGATCTACGTCATGGGTTGTCGAAATCCATGGCGATTGAACATAGACCAGCGCACAGGGTTCCTCTATTGGGGGGACGTAGGGCCCGATGCCGGCGGCGATGGGCCCAGGGGGCCTCGTGGCTATGATGAGTTCAATCAAGCGCGCAAGGCGGGGTTCTTTGGCTGGCCACTTTTTATCGGCAACAACCGCCCCTACCTTCAAGTCGACTTCAGTTCAGGATCGATCGGAAACACCTTCGATCCATCCAAGCCGATCAATGATTCGAAGTTCAATACGGGAGCCAAAGAACTCCCCCCTGCCCAACCGGCTTGGATCTACTATCCGGGTGGAGACTCCAAGGAGTTCCCTGCTCTAGGCAGCGGTGGTCGAACAGCCTGCGCAGGTCCGACCTATTACTACGATGGAGACTCAAAGTCGCAAACCAAATTTCCAGCCGGGATGGACAAGACTGTATTCATCTACGAGTGGTCCCGAAACTGGATCGTCGCCGTGAAGCTCGATCAAGACTCGAACATCGCCAAGATGGAGCGGTTCATGCCCAACGAGAAATTCATCCGGCCCATCGATTTGCAGTTTGATAAGAATGGTTCGTTGCTGGTCATCGAGTACGGTGAAACCTGGGGGGTAAACCCAGATGCTAAACTTGTGCGAGTCGACTACCAAGCTGGGAATCGAACCCCGCAGGCTCGGATTGCAGAAGGCCAATTCGCAGGCAAGGAACCCTTGAAACTCGCCTTTAGCGCCGAAGCTTCGAGCGACAAGGACAAGGATCCATTGAGTTTTACTTGGACCAAAGTCAATTCAGCCGACTCGGCTGATCGGGTTGTTATCGGTACAGGAGTGCAAATCGAGCATACCTTTGAAAAGCCTGGGGTATACAACGTCGAGGTCAAGGTTCTCGATCCGCAAGGGGCTTCGACGACGGCTGTCGTTCCGGTGATCGTAGGAAATTCTGTTCCGACGATCGAGTTCGTCAGTCCAAAGGACGGGGACTTTTTTGATGCAGGCCAAAAGGTCAACTATCAAGTCACCGTGACGGATCAAGAAGACGGCAGCTCCGACGAGAAGGTCACGAGCACCACCGATCTTGATAATCTCGATGCTGCCGCACCGGATCGGGTGAGCATCCAAGCCAATCTACTCGCAGGCGGCTCGAGCGTCGTCAACGAAGAGAGCTTGCCGGTGGGACTCAAGCTGATGCGATCGAGCGATTGTTTCAATTGCCACGCATTGGATCGAGCCATCGTCGGCCCATCGTTTTTGGATATTGCCAATAAGTATCGAGGGCAGGATGCGGCGATGGAAGCCTCGATCGATCGGGTGCTCAAAGGATCGACGGGCGTGTGGGGCAAGGTGGCGATGTTGCCTCATGGTCAGCATACGCGAGAGCAAGTCACTCAAATGGTCGCATGGGTCTATGATGCCAAACCCGATCCCACGAGCCAAACCGTAAGGGGCATGAGTGGCACGATCGAGCTGACAGGGAAACCCGAAAATGCAGGTGCTGCGGTGCGTTTGACGGCCAGATACCAAGATCTGGGTGGACCTTCGTTGCCTTCTTTGACAGGGTATAAAACGATCGAGCTCAAGCCACGATTGAGAGAGGCCGAGCGGGCCGACCAAATCGTGCGGATGAGTGAGCTTGCAGGTGGCAAGGCTGGTCAGGGCAAGTTTTTAGGGGCGATCGACCATGGATCGTATTTTGTGATCAAGAACGTGCGGCTCGACCAAGTCGGTTCGCTTAACTTTAGGGTATGTTCGGCGGGAGCTGGCGGAGAGATCGTAGTGCATCAAGGGGCACTTGACGGGCCGGTGATTGGCAAGATACGTGTGGATGTCAACGGCGATTGGGACGGATGGTACGAACGTAGCATGAAGATTGAACCGACGGCCCAGCAAGCCGATTTGTACTTCGAGGCACTCAATCCAACCAACCGCGGCGGTTTGATGAACATCGACTCGGTTCGCTTCGACCCAAAGTAGCTGATTTCAACGAAATAAGCTTTTCCAACGTAGATGATTTCTCCGAAATCATCTACGAGCGCCTGAGTAGCGGCTGATTTTGATCACGTTGGTCTAGAGCGCTGGGTGCTGATTTCGTAGAAATCAGCGACTAACTGCCACCGCCACCACCTTAGCGGTGGCGTTTTGTGTTTTGACGGCGTTGACAAGATTGGCGTTATTGACGGCATTGACTGCGGACCTTGTTGACGAGATTGACGAAGCCCAAAGACTCCACCCTTTTGGTTGCTCCATCAGCGTTCATGAGTGTTCATCAGCGGTTAAACACCGCGCTGTACTCCCGTCGCCGCCACCACCTTAGCGGTGGCGTTTTGTGTTTTAACGGCGTTGACAAGATTGACGTTATTGACGGCATTGACTGCGGACCTTGTTGACGAGATTGACGAAGCCCAAAGACTCCACCCTTTTGGTTGCTCCATCAGCATTCATGAGTGTTCATCAGCGGTTAAACACCGCGCTGCACTGCCACCGCCGCCACTTTAGCGGTGGCGTTTTGTGTTTTGACGGCGTTGACAAGATTGACGTTATTGACGGCATTGACTGCGGACCTTGTTGACGAGATTGACGAAGCCCAAAGACTCCACCCTTTTGGTTGCTCCATCAGCGTTCATGAGTGTTCATCAGCGGTTAAACACCGCGCTGCACTCCCGTCGCCGCCACCTTAGCGGTGGCGTTTTGTATTTTGACGGCGTTGACAAGATTGACGTTATTGACGGCATTGACTGCGGACCTTGTTGACGAGATTGACGAAGCCCAAAGACTCCACCCTTTTGGTTGCTCCATCAGCGTTCATGAGTGTTCATCAGCGGTTGAACTCTGCGCTGCACTGCCACCGCCACCACCTTAGCGGTGGCGTTTTGTGTTTTGACGGCATTGACTGCGGACCTTGTTGACGAGATTGACAAAGCCCAACGATCCCACCCTCTGGGCTACTCTATGAGCGGATGTGGTATATTCAAGCGATCTTTTTCCAACGGATCAGCCCAAAACTTACCACCCAATATCCATCATGAGACCAGCGATCCCCTTCCTGCTTATGCTCGCAGCCCTTTGCGGTTTAGCTGCCAATGCACTGGCTCAAGACACCCTAATCACTTCGGTGCCTAGGCAACCGCTCGAAGCCTCGACCAAACGCTTGCGTGAAGCCATGCGATTTCTAGGCGAACCTTTCGATGATTCGATCGAAGAAACTTTCGCGAGATTAGAAAATCGATCCGATGACTCAGCGGTCGTCTCTGAAATCCAAAAGACGCTCGATCCTCTGTGCCTTGCGGTCGTAAGCATCAATCCCGAAAGCCGCGTCAAAGTAGCTCCGGCAATCCAGAGTCCAACCTTGATTGAAAAAGGTTGGCGAACATTCCTCGTCAAAGTCATCAATGAAGCCGGTGTCACCGCACCGCTTCGTTGTTCGAGCCCGCAATCGCAGAGCATGGTCAGGCAGAGCACCTCGGCTGCCGATCCCCAAATGAAAATTACCCCAGCTGAATCGGCACGACGTTGGCTCGATATCGCGATCCCAGTCCAAGAGCCGATGGTTGCTAATCTCTCCGGCTTGAAAGTCGAATACCGAATCCTCCAACTCTACTGTCGCGACTCAGGACCCCTCGAAGCCACCTTGGCATTCGACGTCGGCCAAGGGACCCAGGATCTAGGTTTTCGAAGCGAAATACCCATCCTCTTTCGAGCACTCCCAAGCCAAAGCGTCAAGCTTGAGATCATCGATCACGACGGCAAAAAGACGACTTGCGGGTTGCTCATTCGCGACGCACAAGGACGCGTGTATCCCAACCCGGCTCGGCGCTTAGCACCCGACTTTTTCTTTCATCCGCAGATTTATCGGGCCGATGGCGAAACGGTCGTGCTTCCGGCCGGTAAGTACAACGTGACTGCTTCACGCGGCCCAGAATACCTCGACACCAAATTCGATTTTGTTGTCCCCGAAAAGGATCCTGCCGAACCGATGCGGATCGAGCTAAAGCGTTGGGTGCATATGGCGGCCCTGGGTTGGTACTCCGGCGATCATCACGTGCATGCTGCCGGGTGTGCGCACTACGAGAATCCCACCCAAGGTGTCACGCCCGAAGACATGATGCGGCACATCTTGGGCGAAGACCTCAACGTAGGTTGCGTGCTGAGTTGGGGGCCTTGCTGGTACCATCAAAAGCAATTCTTCGATGGAAAGGTTTCCAAGCTTTCGCGAAGCGATTATCTCATGCGTTACGATGTCGAAGTCAGTGGGTTTCCTTCGTCGCATGCAGGGCACTTGTGCTTGCTCAACCTCGTCGAAGACGATTACCCCAACACCAAAAAGATCGAGGACTGGCCGACTTGGACTATTCCCATTCTCAAATGGGGCCAGCAGCAAGGTGGGATTGTTGGCTACAGCCATAGTGGTTGGGGGCTAGCCCTTCCCGATTACATGCCCGATGGGTCGCGAGGCCCCTTGCCAAACACATGGGGAGGCAGCAAAGGTGGGCAAGCTGGCCGTGCTGCTAACAAGCTTCCCGACTACGCTATGCCACCGTTCGACGGAATTGGAGCCAACGAGTATATCGTCGCCGCACCGAATGATGCATGCGACTTCATCTCGACCGTCGATACACCATCGGTATGGGAGCTGAACATCTGGTACCACGTTCTCAACACGGGGCTCAAAACCCGAATCAGTGGCGAGACCGATTTTCCTTGTATCTATGGGGAACGTGTCGGACTCGGTCGAGTTTATGTTCAAATCGACAACAAGCAACCGGTGACCTACGATCAATGGGTGCATGGCCTGCTCGATGGGCGCAGTTACGTCGGCGATGGAGCCAGTCACATTCGAAATTTCTCGGTCAACGACCGTCAATTAGGTCAAATCGATTCGGAGCGACGTGCCAGTGAACTCCACTTGCAAGAACCTAGCGAGGTGCAGGTAACGGCAAGCGTTGCGGCTTGGTTGCCTGCCGAACAAAGTCCACTCGGTAAACAGATCCAGGCACGTAGGCTCGACGAGAAGCCTTATTGGCACATCGAACGAAGCCGCGTTGGAACTGGTCGCAACGTACCTGTCGAATTGATTGTCAACGGTCAAGTCGCAGCAACAAAGGAGCTCAGTGCCGATGGCACTTGGCAAGATCTCCGATGGGACATCGATATCGAGAGATCGAGTTGGGTCGCCATGCGGATCTTCCCGTCAATGCATACGAACCCTATCTTTGTTCATGTCGATAACAAGCCCATTTGTCCGAGCAAAAAGAGTGCCCAATGGTGTCGCGATGCGGTCGACGTGTGCTGGAACAAGAAGCGTCCACAAATTGCCCCTGATGAGCGCGATGCAGCCGAGGCCGCTTACAACGCCGCTCGCGAATATTACGACCGAGCGATCGCTCAATCACCATCAGAAGATTAGCGAATCGAGTATAATCCCTAGTCGAGATGAAACTCAACAGCTACCAGGATAAAGATAAAACGCATCTGCGAGACATGATCGAGTTTGGGCTCATCGATTCCGATTGGCCTGCGCGTTTTCCGAACATGCTAGGTGAGCGACTCAAGCAGTTGCTCGATGATCCAGACGGCTGATGTCATGCCGAGGATTATGATCCCGCTTGCTCGACCTTGGCAAATATCATCCGCCCGCCTTGTGTTTGGAGCGTGCTAGTGACAGCAACTTGAACCGTCTGGTTGATCTTGTCCCGCCCCCCTTCGATGACGACCATCGTTCCGTCATCGAGATACCCAACACCTTGATCGTGGCTCTCACCCGGTTTGACGATCCGTATTTGGAACGCTTCGCCTGGAAGATACTGAGGCCGCAACGATGCGGCGACTTGATTCAAATCGATGACCTCGACATTATGAAGTTTTGCGACCTTATTGAGGTTGAAATCACCGGTGAGCAGTTTTCCATCGAGGTGTTTGGCTAACAGTACGAGTTTCATGTCGACCGGTTGGCCAGCAAACTCCGGAAGCTCCGTGTCGTACATCATGAAGTCGACCCGTTTGGAAGTTCGGATCCTGTTGAGGATATCCAAACCGCGTCTGCCCCGCACCCGTTTAAGCTTGTCGGCACTGTCGGCGATCCCCTGGAGTTCCATCAGCACAAAGCGAGGCATGACCAAGCGGTTGTCGAAGATGTTCGTCTCGGAGAGTTCGGCAAGCCGACCATCGATGATGCTGCTGGTATCGAGCACCAGCGGTTTGATCCCTTTGAAGTCCCGAGCGAATTCGACATACGGGATCACAAAACGAAAGTCGTCCTTGGTCTGAAGTAGGACGCTCACGCAAGCATAGCACAGGGTGATCAGCACCCCGAGGGAAATGTAGGAGGAGTAAGGGTTGGTGCCACCTGGATTATTGATGAAAGGGCCAAGCGCAAGCATTAATAGGTTGGTGAAGATCACACCGATCAGCAGTCCGAAGTAGATCGCCGAGATCACCTCGATCCGTTTTCTGGGGATGAACAGATCCAAGGCGATGACCGCAAAGGCGATCAGTAGGACGCCGGAGAAGACCAAATAGGGAGTGATCGCCGTGCTTTGTTCTTCTCCTTGAACAATCTTGCCACTCATCGAGTTGGCAAGCGATGCACCGATACTGGCTGCAGCGACCACAAAAATGATCCGCAGGATGACGATCGCAATCGAATCGGCAAACGGAGAGCTTGCCTCCCGTTTGCCAAGACTATCTGGCCTTATGTTTTCCACTCTTGCTCTAGTCTATGATCACTGGTGTGTGGGGACGTGGTCAGGGGTGAATCTAACCGGATCTTTAACTTCCGAGATTCTAACCGATACAGGATCGAGTTTCTTTGGATTCAAACTTAGATCACCCAAGGCACTTTGAGCCTCGTTCCGATCTTAACGGATTTTCCGAGGATCGCTAGGGTCGGCGAAGTGTTGTTAACCTTCGACGCATGCGTTTGAGAGAGTACCGATCGATTCAATTTGGACTTCGATGCGATCCCCGGGCTTAAGGAAAACCTGTGGATTGCGGGCTACTCCCACGCCTGCGGGGGTTCCAGTAAATAGCAAATCTCCTGGTTCGATCGTCATCACCTGCGAGATGTAGCTAAGCAACATCGCGGGTGAAAAGATCAATTCACGCGTCGATGAATCTTGCATTAATTGGCCGTTAAGCCTCGATTGAATCTTGAGGTTCCTCGGATCGGGGATTGCAGAAGCCAATGCGATGGCAGGACCGATGGGAGCAAAGGTGTCAAAGGACTTACCGAGCAACCATTGCTTACCGGGCTTGCCCTTTTGCCAATCGCGAGCTGAGATATCGTTGCCTGCGGTGTAGCCAAAGATCGCCTTTTGCGCCAACTGTTCCGTGGACTTTCTTAGACGCTCTCCGACGACGACCACAAGCTCGGCCTCGTAATCGACTTGGTGGCTAATCGATGGGATCTCGATCGCATCGGTTGGCCCGATGAGGCTCGTAGGTGCTTTGGAGAAAACGATCGGCTCATCTGGGATCGGAGCATTGGTTTCGATCGCATGATCTCGGTAGTTGAGTCCGATGCATAGGATCTTACCAGGCACATCCAGTGGGCAAAGCAATTCGAGAGGTTCGTCTGAAGGTCCGAGCTTTTTGATCAGGCTGACGATTCTCGATTGCAGTTCTCTCCAACGCACGATCAACTCGCGCGTCGAGGTCGGAAGAGAATCATCCGCACCGCAAACATCTTGGATGCCCTGTTGGGATTTCCAGCCCCAGGCAATCGAGCCATCGGGCCGCTTGAATCGAACAATCATCTGGCGGCCTGCGGACTACTTGGGTGCAAGCATGGCGATCATTTTTTTGCCTTGCTGCGAAGGTGGAGATTCAAGCTTGGAGTACTCGGCCAAATCGGCCAAGATCTGTTGCATGACGCGTTGGCCTTCCTCGACGTGAGCCAGTTCGCGACCTTTGAACATGACGGTCACTTGCACCTTGTCTTTGTGCTTCAGAAATCCAATAGCTTGTCGGACTTTCGTCTCCACATCATGCTCACCGGTTTTGGGACGAAGCCGGATTTCTTTCGTTTTGGTCTGGTGCGTCTTCTGACCAGACTTCTTGTTCTTCTCGTATTTGAATTTGCCGAAGTCCATGATTCGGCAAACCGGTGGCCGTTCGTTGGGTGCGACCTCAACGAGATCCAAATCGGCCTCGCGTGCGCGGTTCAAAGCTTCGTCGAGAGTGATTACTCCGTACTGAGTTCCATCTGGGCCAATGACGCGAAGTGGAGAAATGCGGATTTGGCTATTGACCCTTGTCTGAATGCGTTCGATCGTGACGCTCCTTTGTGAATGGGAAATAAGATCCTGTGGGCTAACAAGATAAGTTAATCCAAAAGTATCGGCTCTAACGGGGGGGTGGGTCAACCGACATGCTGGAAAAATTCCTGGTTTTCCCTCAGGATGGCTTGAGAATTTGCCACTTGCAACCCAGCGACCGGACGCTACGATTACAGTCCTGTTTGAAGCCCTTGTAGCTCAGTCGGTAGAGCAGCTGACTCTTAATCAGCGGGTCCAAGGTTCGAGTCCTTGCGGGGGCACTTTCAAAACGCATAAACCCTGGTTTTCCAGGGTTTTTTTCTGTTCTGACATGACTCTCGAAGGACAAGTTATCGTGAAAACACGAAGCACGCTTGGAATCATCGCTCTGATTGCTCAGTCTTTCTTGGTCGGTTGCCAGAAAGCCCCCACCTTCTCCGAAACCGAATCTTCCAACCTTAAACCCCTTGCGGTCATGTACGGCAGATTCATCGGAGCTAACAGAGGACGCGGGCCCAAAGATGAAAAAGAACTCAAAGAGTTCATCAAAGCCCGCTCGCAAGAAGAACTCAGCAACCTTGGAATCAGCGACATCGACAGCTTGTTTGTTTCTTCTCGCGACAAGAAGCCGTACAAGCTCAAGTTTGAATCCAAGCCATCGGTGCCCGGCCAATCAAGCAATATCTTCGCTTGGGAACAAGACGGGATCGGGGGAAAACGGTTCGTCGCTGGCACCCTTGGCGAAATCCTCGAAGTCGATCAAGCCAAGTTTCAACAATTGGTGCCTAATCCCTAAGTTCCCGAACTATTAGTAGTCGTCGGGTATCGTACTACCATCTTCACGGTGTCCGAGCCGATTGAAAAGCGTTGCATCGACACTGTATCCAAGGAATCGAACCGAGCCATCGGCCAAGAGGATATTCATTCCCGATGCATGGCTGCTCCCGAATCGGTACCCTTCCCAACCACCTTGGTTGTCGTATTTCAGATCCGGATTTGGAGCGAATCCCGTATAACGAATCACATCCGGATCCCAACCATCAGCCCAACCGGCGTCGTCGTGCCAATCTCCGGTCTTATAGCGAATCGGACTTAGTTGCTTTTCTCCGATGACCATCGTGTTGCTGGAGCCGTCGATGATGTTTGCCATCTTGGACTTGTTACCGCGCCAAATCCCGTTTTGATCAGGGCCCCCTCGAACAATCACACCGTAGTAGCGGGCTTTCTCCCATGCCATTCCCCATGTATCGCCATGCCAGAATTGATCCCAGCTATTGGGGCTATCGGCGGGGGTCGCTGCAGCATAATCCATCAAGTAACGTCCGCCTTGGGAAAGGTTTGCCTGGGCACCTCTGCGGGACGGGCAAAAGAAGACTGTCGGGCCGCCTCGATATCGAAGAATGTCGACGTTGTTGTTGGTGTTCTGAGCCGCCAGAGGGCCTTGTTCCATGTAGGGCAAAATCTGGGTCGCCCAACTTCCTACTGCTCCCCAAGGGTTATAACCCCCGGGTGGAAAGTGCTTGAATATGTCATGATGATTTTGGATCGCTAAGCCCTGCTGTTTTAGGTTGTTTGAGCACTGCATCCGACGCGCCGCCTCGCGGGCCGCTTGAACTGCAGGAAGCAATAAACCGACCAATACCCCAATAATTGCAATCACTACCAAGAGTTCCACCAGCGTGAAACCTGACCGGTTCTTAGCAGATCGAAAAAGGTTATTGGGCATTAGATGTCACCTCTTGTTTTGCAGAATGAATGGAGCTGAAAAGAGATCTAAACCTGTTATTGCCGAAAGATCTGTGTAAACAATAGCCTGAATTCCTCCCGAAGACCAGTCTAAGGGGGCGAATTGTGGAGCTTAAGCCCAACATGGAGGTTTTTTAACCCCTTTCGGGGCTCTCTAGCTCCAGTCAATCCCGCTCTCTCGCCCCATCTCGACAAGTAGCAGGTACTGATCATCGCAAAACCGATCGGTCATTCCGGCCAAATAAGCCCCCACGGCTCGCTCGACTCCCCAGGAGTCGGCCCAGCCTTTTGCCCGCTCTGGCAACCGATTAGGATGACTAGTGAGCAACCGATACAACTGCCTGAGTCTCATCGCGGCTTTGTCTCTGACCTGCGCAAGTCGCTCATGGCGGTAGACATGCTCGAAGAGAAACTCCTCGAGCTGCTCTTTTTCCTGCTCGATACGACGGCTCATGCCCAAAGAAATCCCCGCCTGAGAAACCTCCCTAGAGCTCATGCTGCCGCAATGTTCCAACTGCATGCTTGAGTGCTTGAGGAAATCCCCCATCTGAAGATCCAGCAATGTATGGACCAGCAATGAACGCCTCAACTTGGGATTGATTCGATCGAGTGCCACAAGCCGTTTGGCCCGCTTGACCAAGTCAAGCTCGTCGAGCTGCTCCCACTGAAGCAATCCTAATTTCAAGGCATCATCGACGTCGTGGGAGTCATAAGCGATGCTGTCAGCCGCATCGACGACCTGGATTTCGAGCATCTGGGTTTGATCGGTCCCTTTATCACTGCGAAACTGCTGACCAGCGAGCACTTCATGCGTCAGATTCAAGCCCGGATCATCGGTATACCTTTGCTCGATCTTGGTGACCAAATCCAGCGCAAACTGATTGTGCGAAAATCCACCGTGATCTCTCAAACATTCGGCGAGGGCATCCTCGCCGCAATGGCCAAAAGGTGGATGTCCGATATCATGAAGCAAGGCCATGGCTTCAATCAAATCTTCGTTGAGCCTTAACGTTCGCCCAATCGTTCTTGCCAACGACGAGACTTCGTGCGTATGCGTCAGTCGCGTACGATGGTACTCACCCATATCCCCGGTGAAGACCTGCATCTTGCCCGATAGGCGTCGAAATGCCGACGAGTGGACGATGCGATCGCGATCGCGCTGGAAGGGACCTCGATAAGGGTGCTCGGTTTCAGTAAAAGTGCGTCCAAGAGAATCGATCGAGTGCATCGCATAGCTTGCCAGCAACGCATTCTCGCGATCTTTCCAACTGCCTTTGGCTTCGCTAGGGTCGGTCGAATGCATCGCTCTACAAGACCGTTAAGTTGTCGCGGTGGATGACTTCTTGATAAGGGCACTGACCGAGGATCTGCTCGATCCGATCGGAATGACAACCTCGAATCATTTTGATTTGCATCGCATTGTAGTTGCTCAGTCCTCGAGCAATCTCGTTGCCACCAGAGTCGAGCACCGAAATAATGTCTCCTTTGCCAAATTCACCTGAGACCTCACGAACACCGATGGCAAGCAAGCTGCAGCCGCCTCGCTTGATCGCGGCGCTTGCCCCATCGTCTACGCCGATACTGCCAGCCGTTTGGGTGGAAAAACCTATCCAACGCTTGCGAGAAACCAGCGACTTGGGCTGAGGTAGAAACAGCGTGCCGAGTTGCTCGCCTCGGGCAAGCCGCACTAATACATCGGGCTCTCGGCCCCAAGCGATCAGCGTGGCTTGGCCACTGTGGGTCAGGAACTTGGCCGTCGTAAGCTTGCTGGCCATCCCCCCTTTGCTGATCCCCGTTTTGCGGTCCCGCACGAGCTCCTCGACGCTCTGATCGATCTTGGCAACCGTCGAGAGTACCATCGCACCTGGCGATTGCGGATCGCGATCGTAGAGTCCATGCACATCGCTGAGGATCACCAAGGCGCTATCGGGCATCAGTCCTGCGACCATGCCAGCGAGCCGATCGTTGTCGCCAAACGTCGTCTTGAGTTCGTCAACGGCTACCGTATCGTTTTCATTGATGATCGGGATGGCTCCCAGTTCCAAAAGCCTAGAGAGTGTGTTGCGAACATTCAAGTAAGCGACCCGATCATCGAGTTCAGCGGCCGTCAGCAGAATCTGAGCCGCATGTTTCGAGTGGGCTGCAAATGTCTTTTCGTACACTTGGATCAGATGGGCTTGGCCGATAGCTGCCACGGCTTGGAGGGTCGCAAGATCGCTGGGTCGAGACATGAGTCCAAGTTTGCCCATGCCACTTGCAACTGCCCCGCTAGAGACCAGCAGCACCTGCCGTCCGGTCCCGCTAAGGGCCACGAGCTGTTTGGCAAGATTGGCGACTTGATCCAAATCGAGCCTTCCATCGTTGTCTGTGAGCGAACGAGAACCGACTTTGACGACCCAAGTAGTAGCATCGACGATCGCTTTTCGATCCTGCAATGGGCTCAGGCCCTCGAGGGCTTCCGGGTTATTGGTCATTACAACAGCAGGGGGTTACGAAGCGCTGGAGGTTTGTTGCTGGGCGATCAGGGCATCGAGTTCTTGACGAAGTTTAGGGAGAATTTCGTCATAGCCAAAGGCCCCTATCGGTTCGCTTCGTCGTTTCAAGTTGACTTTCGCGGGTCCGCACCAGAGTCCCAAGTCGGCATCGTCGGTTTCACCGGGGCCGTTGACTCGGCAACCCATCACGGCGATGGTGATCGCGTAGTCTTTGGCATACGCGGTCATCTCTTTGACTTGCTGGGCAAGTTCGACGAAGGCTTCGTTTTCGACGCGCGAGCAACTCGGACATGAGATGATGTTGAGTTTCGAGGGATCCAGCGCGACGACCGATCGAAGCCGACCGGCATAGATGTCCTCGACGATCTGACGACCGGTTTGGATTTCGAGCGACTTTTGGGAGTTAGGAACCGTCAGCGAGACGCGGATCGTATCGCCGATGCCTCGTCCGATGAGTTGTTCAAAGGCGATGCGGGTTTTGATGATCCCATCGGGTGGCAGGCCGGCTTCGGTGACCCCAAGGTGTAGCGGGACATCGGGTCGAAGTTGGGCAAAGCGCTGGTTGACTTCGACGACTTTGCTCGGGTCGGAGTCCTTCAGGGAGACCACATAGCGGGTAAACCCGATCGAGTCGAGCAGTTCGCAGTGTTCGGTGGCGCTAGCGAGCATTGGGCCGATCGAGTCATGCGGATCGAATTTGTCTTTGATGGCTGGGTCGACCGACCCGCAGTTGACACCCACTCGGATGGCACAGTCGTTGGCAACAGCGGCCTCGACGATGAATTTGACTTTGTCTTGCCAAGGCTTGGATTTTTCGTGGTGGTACAAGTGTCCGGGGTTGTAGCGGACTTTGTTCACATGCGGGGCGACTTGGGTGACGAGCCGGTAATTTTCTTGGAGGTCGACTGAGAGGTTGGCGGTGGTTTGTTTTCGGATTTCGGCCAAGGCAGCGGCGTCTTTATCGCTATCGACCGCGATCCGGACCACGTCGGCGCCGGCGCGGTGCAAGTCGTTGACCAAGGCGACGGTCGCCGGGACATCGGTCGTATGGGTGGCGGTCATGCTTTGGACGGCGATCGGGTGACCGGATCCGATGGTGATCGAGCCGACGCGGACGTTTCGGGTTGGATTTCGGTGGATTTGCATAGAGTTTCCTGGGATCTTAGGGATTTACTTGTAGTATATCGCACGGGCTCAAAACCCCCAACAGCGGTTGAAAAAGCTGGGAAAACAGGGCTCGGAGCGGGGTTGTTCGGGCTCGCGAGTCCGAAGTTAGTCACAATGAATTTTCGAGTTTTTCAAGATTGGCTGACGGAATCCACAACATCGCATCGCTGATACTCCTTAGGATGCAATTTGTACGTCAAGGGTCGCACAACTATCTCCCGATGTGTATCGGAGAGCGAGACCTAGAAGCGTGCTAGGGTAGATAGCTCACTTAATCACATCAGGAGAAGCAACATGGCAAAGAAGAAAGCAGTAAAAGCAATCTCTGAAAAGGCTAGTAAGGCCAAAAAAAGTACAAAGAAAAAGAAGGGAACCGCCATTTTAGAGGATGGGCCCAATCCTGCACCACCTGCATCGGTCGACATCGGCTTCAATGGGACGCTGCCGGGAAAGGAAATTGACTACAAAGCTCCGTCCGTCGAGATCGGGGATTTGGATTTCTCTACTTTTACGATTCCTGTAACCACGACAGGTTCCTTCAACGTAGAAGACTTCGGCTATTGGATCCAAGCGGGCGATAGAAGTATTCCATTCCAGGTAATTGATGGTAATACGAACTCTGGAAAACTTCAGATCGGCATATCTCCAACTCCACCGCTCGGTCGATCGCAGCAACCTAAGGCATTAAAGAAGCAAAAAAATTTAATTACGGCTTCATTAACCGTAACTGTTCTAGCGAAGAAAAGGGTGCCCTCCAGAAGCTAGTGACCATGTTGCCTTGATAAATTGTCAGCACGAGATTTCGCGTTCGTGATCTCCAGCCTGATTTGCTCCACTTCATTAATTTTGCCAGTTGCTAACGCGACGGCAAGTTGTGCATTAAGATAGTCGATCTCTTTTAAAGCAAAACTGCGATGAGCATTTATTCGTTTATCGCTGGCATCAGGTTTCATCTTATTGATCAATTCAGAAATTTTTATTAATCCTTCCTCTGCGGCTTTGATGTCGGTTGCTGCGATCATCCTGATCCTTGCAGACTCCAATCCGAAAACTTCTTCATGCAACTCTTCAACGTAATCGGCTTGGCTTATCCATTTGAGAGCGTCGTTGTATTTTTGAGCTGTTACCGATGTCCATTGGCTATCGAAACCACTTTCAATCCACTGGGTTATCGCCTGAATTGCGAACCTCGTTGCGTCTGTTTTCGCGAGTGGAATTTGCCATGCTTTCTCGTATACTTCCAGCTCTTTTTTCAAACACTCTTCTGGATCTAAGTGTCGGTTTAGGCCCTTCATGATTTCCGACTTCTGGCGTATTGCAACCATGTAAATCAAAATTTCCAAAACTGTTTCATTGGGGATTTGCTCTGCTGTTTTAGAGTTAAGGGGATTCTTAACTAGCCAGTCTCGAACATGGTCAATTTTGTTGAGGGCATATTCACATTCCTTTAATGCACCTTCAAAGTCCTTTTGTTCCGTGAAAAGCGAGGATTTTTGTAGCTTCGCACGTGCGACACTTAATTTGATGTTTTTATCGTTAGCTTGATCACGTTCCAGCATTTCGCATATTTCAATTGCTCGATCAATTGAAGCATGAGCCTTTTCGAAATCCCTGACTATCTCTGTCAGAAAAGCTGAATAATACATTTGCATATCTGACTCGGACAACAGCCAGCTATCTCTTGCAATATTGTCATCCGACACGGATCTAGCGGATGCTATCAGTTTTTCAGCGGTTTCCCAGTTGCCCTGCGCCGCGACAGGGTCGATTTCTTTTTCTAGATTAGCTAATCTGGTCAAAAGCCGAAGCAAGTCGAGCTTGATATTCCAGTCTTCCGGATATTTAGTGACATAACCGGTTTCCGGATCACTGAGCCTGTTTACGGCCATCGCCAAGGTCCTTTTTCGAACTTCGTAGGAGTTTGGTACTCTGGATAATTCGTCGTCGAATATGTATCCAACGACTTCATCGAAAATGTAGGACGACAATTCTCTGCTCTCCTTGGTTTTGGTTTGTTCTGCAGAAAGGCTTCGATTAAGGTTGTCGACCTTGGTCTTCGCTCCCAAAATTGCGACCGTCGCCCAAAGCAATGCGGCGGCCGTTAGCCCAAGCAGAAGTAGGCTGGCAATCACGCCCCGAGCATGACGCCTAAGCCATCGCTCGGATTTCTTGAGCAAGTTGTCCGGTACCACACTGATCGGCTCGCCGGCGATCCAGTTCTCCAAATCCTGGCCCATGTCGGTAGCCTTCTGATAGCGATCCACAGGAAGCGTCGCCATCGCCTTTAAACAGATCGCTTCGAGCTCTTTAGGGATCTTTGAATTCCGCTCCCTAGGGCGAACAAACTGATTGAGCTTGGCTCGACTCAAAGCTTCTTCGACACTCGTTCCACTATAGGGAGCTGTGCCGGTCAGGATCCGATACAAGGTCGCTCCAAGACCATAAATATCGGTTCGATGATCCAAATTGCTGTTGAGCGCTTGGGCCTGCTCGGGACTCAAATATCCGAGCGTCCCTTTGACCGATCCAACTTGAGTCCTTTCAACACCACTGCCCGAACCCGACACGGGAACAAAAAGCATCGAGGATGCCTCGTCTAACTGCGTCGCGTCCTCGACCGCTTTTCCCATCCCCCAGTCCATGACCACCGTCTCGCCATAGCGATTGACCATGATGTTCTCAGGCTTAAGATCCCGGTGGATGACTTTGTATTTGTCGTAGGCATACTGGAGGGTATTGCAGGTCGCAATCAGATGCCGAAGAAGCGGTCGGATCTGTGCCAAGAACTCCTGCCGATTCAATGTCTCGTGCTTGATTGACCTGACCCGATCGGCAAGCTTCTCGCCTTTGATCAACTGCATCGTGAAAAAGGGGTTCCCCTCGTCGTCCTGCCCCAGGTCGTACACAGGCACGATTCCGGCATGGTCGAGCCGACCGGTGTTGCGTGACTCTTCGATAAGCATCCCTTTATGCAAAGGGTTATTGGCATGCTTTGGATGCACTTTCTTTAACGCGATGCGACGCCCCAGTTCGGTATCGTCGACCTCCCATACGATCCCCTGACCTCCTTCACCAATAGGCCTTCGAAAGATATAGCGGTGAATCGATGGTCCAAGCTTGGGTTTTGAAGCGGGGGATTTGCTCGAATCGTCGCTGATCTTGGTGATCTCAGTAAACTTTTTCTGCCACTCTTCGGGCAGATCTTCTCCTTGCGGGACGCTACCGTTCTCGACGACAAAGCTCAGGCTGTTGTCGAGGCCTCCTTGGCGTCGCAATCTGTCCTCGACAATCCCTTGGATGTTGAACCGCTCGACGTCATCGAGAAACTTTCGCTCGACAAGAATGTCGCCGATGTCTTTCTTGGGCTCTTTGTTCCATAGTTGGGCAGCTTCGAAGAACTGTTCCATGGTGATGTAGCCGTTTTGATAAGCTACCAGTGCAAAGAGTAAATTTCGGTCGCTCGATGGGCTGGGCATAGATTCAGTGGGCTAAGATTGATGTAAAAAGGCAAAGAAGTTTCCGTCGCTATCATTATGCGCGATAGTAGCCTAGCTATTCGTGGGATTTCTTCGATGTATCAAAGAAATTCTGGTTCTATTGGTGCTGGGAATTAAAGGGTTCTTCAGGTAGTGTTGTGGGTAGAGAATCTGGATTTCTCGTACTCGAAGCCCCTAAATCCCAACGGTTCTTTTCGAGTAGGCCACCACCCGGCTTCACGCCGGTGGGGCCATGACTCATAGCTACGAAACAAAAGACCTTACAAAAGAAACTTAAGGCCCCCCTGACCCCATTCCTCTTCCAGCCCCCTGGCGGGAAGAGGAATGGGGTCAGGGGGCAATGCAGAAGCGCGAGTAGGACGTCGAGGGTAGCTGGAAGTTACGCCTCCACCGAACGAGTCCGGTGGTAGGCTCCGAGCGCACCTGTGATGACGTGGAGCTATTTAGCCACAATAATTCCTGAAGAACCAAGTAAAGCAACCAGTCCTTTGAGTGCTTTGTTTTCGCAGTAGGTTTGAGCCGGATTTTTTGCGATAGCTTCAAATGGACTGGTGGCTCTGGCGCTAAGAGATGATTTCGGAGAAATCATCGACACTGGTGGGAAATAATCGTGGTTTTGAGGGGCGGATTCGAATTTCGCCGAGGCAAGTAGTTCGTTATATTTTGAATCTCACACACGGCATCACCCGGCACGTCGTCCTTTATTTTATCTTCCCACTGCCATGCGATTTTTCCTGTCCAACCCGCTGTCGACTCTCGTAAAAAAATTCCATCGGAAACCCAAGCAGACGATTTCCAGAAGGCGTCGACTCTTTGCCGAGCTTCTTGAAACTCGCAAAGTCTTTGCCGTTGGTGTTCCTGAGATCTACATCAGCGAGATCCAAGACGATCCCCTTTTCGGTAACCGGGATACCGATCAGTATGTCGAACTAAGAGGCACTCCCAACTCCACGATCCCAAGCGGAACCTACTTTGCAGTTCTCGAAGGTTGGGGTGCCGTTTCCGGCGGGCCCGGTCACCTTCATAGCCTGATCGATGTTTCGAACCTGACCTTCGGAGCCAACGGATTTTTGACCATTACTCAGTTCGGAAGCCCTTACCAAGTCGACCCGCAGTCAACGAGGCTAACCAGCAATGCAGTAGGGTTCTCTGGGTTGCCCGATGGCCGCTGGAGCGACGCATCGGATCTCTCCGATCGATTCTCATTTATCAGCGGCACTCAATCGTTTCTGGTAATCACTTCACCGAGCAAGCCAAATCCGACCACAGACTATGATGTGAACGATGATGGAACACTGGACAACGGTGCTGATCTTTGGACCATCTACGATTCGGTAGCCATGATGGGCTTTACCCCAACGCCTGGATGGTCTTATGGACGTATCACTTATTCGCACTTCACGACGGATCATAAATTCCCTGCCGGTAGTCTTTATACAGTGCAGGAGAACATCGGATATGTTGCCCGAATCGGAAGTTCAACGGGCTATGGTGCAAACGATTGGGTCTGCGGAACGACCATCGAGGACACTCTCAATGCAAACTCCAAGTACCGATTCACCTACGGCACTTTTGGCGATCCTCGGCCTCTGGTCTACTCCGGTCGCGCGACCAACCACGTCGGCACCTATAACTTTGGAGGTGGATTCATCGGCCAAGCCCTCTTGGATGCTGACCGAGATGGTCAATTGACTGCAAGCGACACACCCGTTGCGAATGTCACCGTCTTTGCCGATCGCAACGACAACGGCGTTCGCGACAACACGCTTATTGATGTGATCGCTTCTCAGCAAACGCTCGATGTGGAACTCGCCAACACTTTCCCCAACGCAACCTTGACCGTTGCCGATGCCAATAACAAGAACATCGGTTTCAAAGTCAAAGCTCAGGCAACCAACGATGCGAACTCAAACCCAATTCGCGTTCTGGCCAGCGAAGGAATCCCATGGTTCGACGATGGCAGTCGTTTGAAAGTCATGTTCTATCGGGAAGCCAACTCCGTATCGATCGAAGCCATCGCGGCCGAGACGCTCAGGGTCTCCTATGGACGTATCGATATCTACGATAAAGACAATAACCTGTTGGGCTCGCGCTCGACGAATCCGCTGGCTGGCACTCAACGCCAAACCATCGGATTTACCCGCCCCTCGGCGGACATCAAGTATGCGATTATCTTTACCGACACGACGCTGGCTGACACCAGTCCGTTCGGTAAATTTGACAAGCTGCGGTATACCTATCCTGAGTTTCAATCGACCACCGGAGCCGACGGTAAGATTCGACTCGATGAGATCCCGACGGGCACCTATCGACTAACGGTTGCAAACTACCCTGGAGATCTGATTCCAATCACCACTGATTCGACCTCTCCCCTGACCGTCACTCGCTCGGAGCATCGAACGGATGTCACTTTTGGGTACAAAGAGAACCTTCCTCCGGAAATTCTCTCGACACAGTTCAACATCCAAGAGAACCCGACGGTCAATTCGGTTGTCGCCACCGTTTTGGCGACCGATCCCGATGCGAATCAGTCCCTGACCTATCGCTTCACAAGCAACTCCGGCCCCTTTAGCATCGATCAAGTTACCGGCCAGATCCGATACACCGGAAATGGACTTTGGGATTTCGAAACGACCAAAGAACTCAACATCCAAGTCGAGGTGCGAGACTCGCTACCAATACCGGGCACGACCAGGAAGTTCATCAAATTGGTGAACCTCGATCGCAACGAAGCACCAACTGCGCAAAATGCGAATTTTACGATCGATGAGAACTCGCCAGCAGGAACTCTAGTCGGTACGGTGACGGCCTCCGATCCGGATGCAGGAATCAATGGGCAACTGGTTTTCCAATTGGGTGTCGGAGCACCCGTTGGTGCGTTCAGCATCGACGAGAACACAGGTCGTATCACGGTCGCTTCTTCAACGTTACTCGATTACGAAACATCACCCGTCATCAGCCTGCCGATTGTCGTGCGAGACAAAGCCAGTCCACCTCTATCTGGTAGCGCTTCGGTCCTGATCACCCTGCGAGATCTCAACGAAGCCCCCACCAGTGTGTCCTTCTTGGACCTCGTGACAGTCCCTGAAAATGCAGTGGTCGTTCTTCCCATCCAAGTCGCCACGGTTTCGATCCTCGATGACGCTCTTGGAACCAATAACCTCTCTTTGTCGGGGCCGGATGCTGCAAACTTTCTGCTCATCGGAAACGAACTGAAATTCCAAAGCTCGACTCCGCTGGACTTTGAAACCAAATCTCTTTACCGAGTCATTGTTTCGGCAGACGATCCGAGCATCGGCTCGAGTCCTGACGTGAGTGTTACCTTCAATCTGTTGATCGCGGATGTCAACGAGAAACCAACGGGCATCGTCTTTAGCGATGTGGTCAGTCCACTTTTGGAAACCACGCCAGTAAGTACCGCGCTGCGAGTTGCCAATATTGCAGCCTTGGATGACGCGATCGGCAACAATGTCTTTTCGCTGGCATCGACGCTCGATGGGAGCTTTTTTCAAATTGTCGGAAATCAACTGCAATTCCGATCGGCGACCCCTTTGGACTTTGAAACCAAACCTAGCTACCGAGTGGTGGTTCAAGTCGACGACGCAGCCTTTCCCGGTTTTCCAGATGCCTCGTCAACTTTCACGCTCTCGATTGGCGATGTGAACGAACCACCCGTTGAACTGCGTTTGAACAGTCCTGTAACTCTGCTGAACGAAACCAACGGTGTCTCGGCAGGTCAGACCGTTGCAACGATCGTTGTCGTTGACGATTCGACCGGAAGCAATGAACTGAGTCTCGAAGGAGCCGATGCAAACTCCTTTGAAATCTCGGGCAACTTACTTAGGCTCAAAGCCGGCTCGCCGCTGAACTTCGAAGTCAAACCCTTCTACGATGTAACGGTCCGCCTGACCGATCCATCTTTGCCCGGCCCCCCTACCCTCACTCAATCCCTTCGAGTCAATATCTCTAACCGTCCCGAAGTCATCTCGATCAGCGATTCGGCCGGAGCACCCCTCGGTGAGCGAATCAAGACGGTGCGGTTGGGTTGGGACGCCGAGTTGGGCACGATTCCTTCGGATGCGATCAGCGTTGTGAAGAAGGATGTCGGCTTTGTCGCTGTTCCCTACACCATGACTCGTGGACTAGTCGACGGAAAAACCATCGTCGATTTGGCCTTCAGCGGCTCGCTGGTTGACTCTCAAGGGTTCCTCATCGACGGTGTTTACGAAGTCTTTGTCACCGGCTCGAAAGTAACCATGGCCGGGACGAACATCACCGGGCTTTCCTACAATTCAGGGATCCTTTCGGTCTTGAATCCATCGCTACCAGCTAGCATGCAAATCACAGGCAAGAGCCTTCTACTTGCAAATCAAAAAGGTACTTATCAAGTTGTTGTAAGCGGCCTGAGCAATCCACCGGCGGTCTTGCAATACGAGGTCGATGTCGATGGCAACGGAACGATCGACCGAAATCTCTCTGGCGGTACTTCTCTGACGATCCCCGAAGTGAGCTTTGCCGATGCAGGCAGCTACACGATGAAGGTCACAGCCAAGTCAAACGGACAAATCCTCAGTGCAGCTAGTTTTGCTATTGCTGTAAGTCCAGAGGCAAGTGCCACGGAAAGCTGGCTCTCGGCGATGGATACCGACCGGGACACCTCGGTTTCACCACTGGATGTGCTGGTGGTGATCAATACCATCAACACCGGGGGCGGGCGCTATGATTTTGATTACGATGTGGATCGCGATGGGAACATCTCTCCGCTGGACGTTTTGATCGTGATCAACTTTCTCAATACTTCTCCTGCCAACCGAAAAGACCCAATAGTCGATTTGGTGATGGCCGAATCCGGTGGAAACCAAGGCATCACTGCGGATCGATCCGTAACAGGGCGCATTAACAATAACTCCCGCTCCCTGTTCGCATCTCTCGATGGTTCGGATCGTCTCGATATCTCTGAGCTTGTTGCACAAGACGGGAGTTTTGCGATCACCGACTCGGTCTTTACCGATCTGTTTGGAATCATTCCCGATGGCACTTATGTCCTCTCGCTCTCGACACGCTCGGGGAATACCTTTTCAAGCGCGATGGACAAACGATTTTTGAGCCTTACAGATCATCTCGACCCATTCTCCTTTGTATCCCTCGTCGGACGCAATGGTCAGTTGAGAGCCGTTTGGTCGGCATCGGCAATTGGTGCAAAGTACAACGTCCTTGTAGGCCCCACGGGCGGAACACTAGCTCCACTGCGAAGTGGAATTTCGGATACCTCGCTGCAAACCGAATTGGCTTCGGGTGTCTACGATATCCAAATCGAATCAGTCGATGCAGCCGGGAACAAACGTCTTTCGGAAAAACGAACCGTAACGGTTTAACACTCGGGAGTAACGTATGGCAAGTGCGCAAGGGGGCAAACCCAAGCGTGTGGGGATCGTCGGTGCGGGAATCGCTGGATTGGCTCACGCTTGGTCGGCCTCCCAGCGAGGTCACCAAGTGACTGTTTTTGAACGAGCCCCCAAAGCCTCTGGGGCTTCGATTCGCAACTTCGGAATGATCTGGGTGATCGGTCAGCCCGACCCCATGCAATCGATCGCCATGAATTCCAGAGACCGTTGGCTCCAAGCCGCCGTGCAAGCAGGTTTTTGGATCGCCCCGTGCGGCTCATTGCACCTAGCTCATCACGATGATGAATGGCAGGTCATGAGCGAATATGTTGCTGAGCATCACCAAGGGCCACGCGCTGAGCATCTGCGGTTGCTCGATCGAAGTGAAACGCTCAAGCGAACTCCTGGAGCCAACGCCGATGGACTCCGAGGTGGTCTCTGGAGCGATACCGAATGCTGCGTCGATCCAACCAGCGCAGTCCGCTCGATACCCGCTTGGTTGCATCGCCAGTACCAAGTCGAATTCCACTTTTCTACGGCGGTCACCCAGGTTGAAACCGGTTTGATTCGGACCGGTGATGGCAAGCAACATCGCTTTGATCAAATTGTCATTTGCTCCGGTGATGATTTTGCAACACTGTTTCCGGATGTTTTTCTTGGAATACCGATAAGGCCATGCAAACTGCACATGATGCGCACCGTCGAGCAACCTAGTGGCTGGCGAATCGGTCCGCATCTTGCCGGCGGATTGACTCTGAGGCATTACCCAAATTTCAAGGGGTGTCCGACACTCGGTGCGCTCCAGCAAAGGATCGCCCAAGACTCTCCACATCTTGATAGACTCGGAATTCATGTGATGGCTTCGCAAAACCATCTGGGCCAAGTCGTCCTTGGGGATTCACACCAGTATGGCGACGAAGTTGAACCGTTTGATACCTGCGATATCGACGAGTATATCCTCAGGGAACTTGTAAAAATCATCCATCTTCCGACGTGGGATCTCCAAGCCCGCTGGCATGGTGTCTATGCTAAGTACACCGGTGGACTTGTTTTTGAACAAACCGTTGCACCGGGGGTGACCGTCTTTACTGGCCTTGGGGGTAACGGCATGACCCTCTCGTTTGGGCTGGCCGAGGACGCTTGGAATCGCTGGGAAACAATCTAATTAGAAGTCGATTGGATTTGATGATGAAGCATATTTGGCGATCTCCGGCAGCATCGGATTTTTCAATCCGAGAACTTCGTGGGCTCGTGCTCGACTGGGCAGGAACCACAATCGATTACGGTAGCCAAGCACCGGTCGAGGTGTTTCGAGCGGTCTTCCAAAAAATCGGGATCGAGGTGACCGAGGCCGAAGCTAGAGGACCGATGGGACAAGCCAAGATCGATCATATCCGCGCGATGCTTCAGATGGATCGGATTCAAAGCAAATGGCAAGCGATTTTTGGTCGGCCATCGCGCCAAGAAGACGTCGAGGATTTGTACGAGAATTTTTTGCCTTTGCAAAAAACGGTGCTTGCAGATCACTCGCAGGTGATCCCCGGCATAGTCGACGCGATCAAATCGCTACAAGGACAAGGACTCAAAATCGCTTCGACGACCGGATATACCCGAGAACTGATGGATGTGGTTGAGCCACTGGCGGCCGCGCAAGGTTACGCGCCCGAGGCAACGGTCTGTTCGGATGAAGTCGTCGCAGGGCGACCGGCACCTTGGCAAGTCTACCGCGCCGCAGAAAAACTCGGGATCTACCCTATGTCAAAACTTGCCGTCGTCGACGACTCAATAGCGGGAATCCAATCGGGTTTGCATGCCGGTTGCTGGACGATCGCAGTGGCCATGACAGGCAACGCCTTGGGATTGGATCGCCCAAGCTGCGAAGCATTATCGCCAAACGAATTGGAAGATCGACTCGAAAGAATCGCTGAAGATTTTCTAGCTCAAGGAGCTCATCTTGTGGTGAACTCAGTTGCTGATATTCCGAGGATCTGACGGATCGGACAGATCGGACAGATCTTGGTTATTTGAGCGTAACCTTTTTGAGGTTATCGGCTGGGACTGTATCGATGAGCATATTTCTTGGATCGATTCCGGCTTGGAATGGCAATTCGTCGACGATGAATTCCAAATCGTGCTTGCCACCTTCGAGTTGCACTCTCTGGCGATAGAGTTGTTTGCCATAGCGTTTCCCAGGCTCAGGTTTTGCAAAGGCTCCGATCTCTAGGTAGTCGTTCATCGCTACGGATGTCTCTTCTCCTTTCTCGTCGGCCTTCTTCTTGGCGCATTCGACCGTGATTTTTACCAAGTACTTTCCATCGGCTTGTTTTTGTGCCGTGGCTTCGAGGGTCTTGTTCTCAAACAGAGTGATCTCTTCGAACAAGTCGGTGATCAGATACCTCAATTCCTCGGGGGTCTGTTCTCGCAATCGATCGACCAAGGCGTAGGCGTTGGGATAGGGAGGGCCTTTGTAAGCGTACTGCTCGATGAGTTGTTTTAAGGCTGCGTTGATTCGTTGCTCACCGATCATTTCGGCCAAGTAATACAGGGCCAGCCCACCCTTTTGATAGTGGATGTATCCTTGGGTCAATTCGACATTCATCAGCGGGCGTTCTTTGAGTTGCTCGCTTCCTCGGGCACGAAGATAATTGTCCATTTCATAGCGGAAAAACTTGTGCATCATGTCATCGCCATAGGTCTTGCGCATGACCATCAACGCGGTGTACTGAGCCAGCGTTTCACTCAGCAGCGTTGCGCCTTGGACTTTGGCTCCGATGACTTGGTGAGCCCACCACTGGTGTCCCATTTCGTGGGCGACGATATACGTCACGAAATCGATATCATCGGGTTTGCCAAGATCGGCAATAAAGCCCACCGATTCCGAGTAGGGCATCGTACCGGGGAAGGCTTGTGCGAAACTCGCTATACGTGGAAACTCGATGATACGGGCTTGCTTGTGTTTATAAGGCCCAAATTCTTTGGCGCAATATTCAAGGGTGTCGGAGATCGCCCTGGACATTTTGGGCACGTTCCAGGCATGTTCTTTGTGATAGTAAACCTCCGTATCGACATCTCCGACTTTACCTCGCTCGACTTCGTAGCGAGCCGAGATAAACGAGTAAAAGTTCAGAGAGGGGTGGTCGACTCGGTAACGGTAATAGTTTCGGCCGTTTTCCTTCCATTGCTCGATGAGGGAACCTGGAGCCACAGCGATTTGATCTTCGGAGGTACTGATGACCGTCTCGACAGTGACCCAATCGGAATCTTTGGAGATGTAATGCACGTTGCAAGTCGTATCGCAGTCCCGTCTGAGTTCAGGTAGCGGATCGATCGGTTCCAAGCCGTTTTGCCTTCGTTTTCTGGGGAGGGCTATACGTCGGTCCTCGTCGTATCCAAAGCTTGGTGCGATAGCGTTGTTGAAGAAAGTTCCGTTTTGCACCAGTTGTGTATTGCTGACTTGGTTTTCAATTCCGCGAGTTTTGCTCTCGATGGTGTATTGCATTTCGAGCGTTTCGCCCGGTTGCATCGGTGGTTCGATGCGATAGGTGCGGAAGAGAAGATCTTGATCGTCTTTTTCCAATTGGCTACGGGGAATCGTGATTTGCGTATCGAGATCGGGACTGACGTTGATGTAAAAACGATCGATGGGTTGCTCGCTCTTGTTGGCGATCGTCTGGACGGCTTGCATCTTGAGATTGCGAGACTCCGGAAAGATATCGATCTTGTACTGGATCGATTGGATCTTGGGCTGTGGCACTCCTGCGAGTCCTGAATAAGTCTTCTCGTAGTCGACCTGCTGCTGTTCTCGCTTGGTCGACCCAACGAGCTTATTGAGCACCATGGTGTTGTAAGCAAGCCAGCTACCCATGGAGATCGCGCCCAGTACGAAGAGCCCCGGAAGAAAAATGTTTTTTAGCGAAAGTTCACTAAAAAAGATTCCAAGTCGCTCTTTGATTCGCTTGGCAACCCCACGATGCATCAGGCCATTGGTGATCCAGATCACCACAGCCGAGATCAGCAACCAGTAGGTTCCGAAAGCCAATAGGCCAGGCCGAAATGGAGCGATCCCAAACATGTCCGAATAAGTGTGCTGTGGTAGTGCACCAAAACGAACCAGGAGCGTATCGAGACGAAGCCACGACCAAATCCGTCCATTGACTAAGATGTAGAAGATGAAAAGCGCATAGCCTACGTACTTGTTGGGCGCGATCGTGTGGGCAAGGAAGCTGATGACCATCAGGAAAAAGAACGTCAAGCCGGTGATTCCGACGAGTTCCTGAAAATACACGCCGAGTTGGAATCGATAGAAACCTTGCGACCATTGGTAAAACACGCCGATAGCAATCCCCAGGACGAGCACCGAGAGTAGCAGGATCAGCATCGAGATCCAGCGCGATGCGGCAAAGACACTGTTGGGAGTCGGTGTTGCGCCGAGGATCTCATGGAAGCGACTGTCCCGGTCACGCCAAACTAGCACCCCGGTAAAGTAAGTGATCAGGGCAATCGGCAAAATAAGCAAGCTGCCAGATACTTGCTCGATGACTTGGTAGGTCACAGGAAAGGTCGAAGCGCCAAATAGATCCGCGGCACTTAAAGCCAAGCTGAATCCGACGTTGATGAGGGTAAATCCCAGAATGATAATAAAGGTTTTGCTGAAGATGACTGCAGAGAGATCCGACTCGAGCGTTGAGAGAAACTGGGTTGACCACTTTGGATGCTGTGGTCGTTTGAGCGATGAGATACTCAATGCGGGAGCTTGTTCGAGCACCAACTTGGAATCATTTCCTTCGACCGCTTCTTCGTTCTTTCTCCCTCGTTTGGATGCTGCCGAGGATTCGAATCGAAAGCGTGATCCTGCAAACAAAAAGATAGCTGCCGCGATGGCCAACCACAAAATTCGGTTGCCGATCATCAGCGGGGTCAATGGAATCGGACGTGTGTTGCGATCGTTGACCGTCCAGTATTTAGTTGCCTGGTCAAAAGGGGCTGAGCCGAACGGATCCGACCAAGCTGCTAGTCCCTCGTAATCGAGTTGTCCAGCAATTCCTTGAGTGATTCCATAGACCAAAAACACCACAAGCATCGAAAGAAACGAGTACAAGGTGTTTCGGGTGACGCTAGCCACGGCAAAGACCAAGGCTCCGAAGACGAGTGTGTTTGGAATCACAAAGATCAAAAACGGTTGCCAGTGGTGCCAAAAGGCACTCGGCCCCCAGCGCTCGGTGTCCGACGCATTCAATAGATAGGCGATAAAGACCCCAGCACCGATTCCTGCGGCGGGGATTAAAGCCGCGATCGTTGCACCTAGGAACCGGCCCGTTAAGAATCCCCACTTGCCAAGGGGTTTGCTAAACAAAATGTCCGACATCTTGCTTGAGAAATCTCGCGATGCCGACGAGTCGTAGATCGCCACAGCCATAAACGCTGTGATCAGACTCGATACGGCATACCAATTGGCCACCGAGAACGGGGAATTCCGTAGCGTGTTGCCACCGACACCGCCAATGGTGATCGCATCGGATGCTGCCGCAATCCCAAAGAGTAAAGCGATGACTGCAAAGAAGATGTAAACCATCCATCCTCGCAACCAATACGACAGCTCGAATCGAAAGAACTCACTAAACATTGCTTAGCACGCCTGATAGTTTCGAGAAAAAGACATCCTCTAGGTCAGGATCGACTGGTCGCCAAGATTCATCGGGTTGCTTTTCGCAGTAGATGCGAACCAATGGCAAGCCCCCTACGAGCTTGGTCGAAAGAATCGGATATTGCCAGCTTCTTTGGCTCAGTTCCTGTTTGCTCATCGACTTGGACCAGACCTTGCCTTCGAGTTGCGATTCGGCCTGTGCTGGCGAACCGCTTGCCAAGAGTCGACCTTTGTCGATGATCGCCATGTTGGTGCATAGCTCTTTGACGTCTTGGACAATGTGAGTCGATAGGATGACGATGATATTTTCGCCGACTTCGGCAAGCAGGTTGTAAAAGCGATTGCGTTCACCCGGATCAAGACCTGCAGTTGGTTCGTCGACGATCAGCAGTTGCGGGTCACCCAGTAGGGCTTGGGCAATCCCGAATCGCTGACGCATCCCACCGGAATAATTGCTCACCGGCTTGTGCTTATGCTCGGAAAGGTTGACGCGTTCGAGCAGCGTGTTGACGACTTCCAAACGCTCTTTGCCATTGGCTCCGACCCCTTTGAGGGCTGCAAGGTGTCCTAAGAGTTTCACGGCGCTGGTGCGTGGGTAGACTCCGAACTCTTGGGGGAGATAACCCAAGAGTTTCCTGATGATATTTTTATCTTCAAGCACATCGATTTGGGGTGCGATCGTAGTTCCTTCGAGTGTAGCGCTTCCCGAATCGGCTTCTTGGAGGGTAGCCAAGGTCCGCATCAGGGTGGATTTTCCAGCACCATTTGGTCCAAGTAGCCCGAACATCCCCGAAGGAATATCCAAGGATACGTTATCGAGGGCTCGAACCCCCCCGGGATAGGTTTTGCTTAGGTTTTTGATCGATAGTTGCATGGCTGTTACTTCGTTTTGTCTGAATCGATCTTGGAATTGGAATAGAAAAACCTGATCCCGAAAAGTCCTAAATTCTTCCCGTGTGCTTGTGAAGAGACAACCGCTGATGAACACTGATGAACGCTAATGGGCCAGAAACGCCTGGGCTTTTCCTATCAGAGTTCATCAGCGTTGAACAGTGTTCTGGTTTCAAAATCAGTGGTTCTAGTTGGTGCGAGCGTTACGAATTCCCGATGCAGTCGAAAAAAACGGTAGCATGCTCAGTCCTACAAGGGAGGCTACCAGAAGCATTCCGACCGACCCCAACTCGTTTCCAAACATGTAGCATGTAGCCACTGCGATACTGGCACCGAGCACCCAGACTCCAGCTGCGATTCCTCGGGATAGATCGTTCTTTAGTTGACTCTCGATCGTCGAGGAGACCAAAGCGACCAAAACCAAGACGCCAAACGTAGCCGATACACAAAGGCCAAGCGGTAAGCGAAAGGCAAGTAGAATCGCCAATATGCTCAAGGGCCAAATCCAAAGATCGACGCGACAGAGAGCCGGTGCAATAGAAAGTTTAAGGTTGCTAAATACAAACGTCAGTAGCATCGCCGAGCCTAGCATAAAGCAGATGTATTTCCAAGATTTGATATCGGTTCCGTCTCCCGAACCTCCACCGAGGGCTGCGATAATCAAGTAGGAGAGAATCACAACGGCAGAACTGATCAAGGTCGCTATCCACGAGGATCGTCGTAATGCCGACGCTTTGTCCTTAGCACTGATCGGTAAATGATCCTTGAATGGACCAAAATCAAAGTCGAATGAACCGGATATCTTTTGTTGCAGATCGGGAGCTTCGAACCTAGCTAGGGATCTACCAAAAAGATTCAGAAAGCCGAAGAGGAAAGCGATGTAGACTTGGAGTCCGCTGGCCAAGTAGGTGCCGCCAAATGCTATTTTGAGAAGAGGGCTGATGTCCTGCTGAAGGATGCTTACGAGTATCGCGATCAGCCAAGTCACGATCACGCTAACGACGACCAGCGTCGGTATCGCGATGAGTCGGCGACGAAAATCGCTCCAGCTATAGGCTTGGATCGGCGATCGAAATTTCCTCGATCCTCTGAACCATCGCGACTCGATAGCCTCCCAAGCCAACTCGATTTTTTCGAGCAACGACATCTTTCCGCGTCCACTGCGGTCGTAGGTTACCCGGAGGACTGTCAGCCAGTACGCAAGGCCTAACGAGCCAAAGGTGATCAACCAATCGGTACGCGAGATCACGGTCCAGTAGTGAATCTGACTTGCTAGCATGCCACCTTGTTGAAGCGGGATACCGTGACTCATGAGCAACCAAAGGAACAGGGCGATGACGATCAAGATCGCTAGAACAATCCACCATAGGGACTGGGATTGTCCCCGGACCAGGGGTTGCAGGGCGCACCAGCAGACGACAGAAAAAAGGACTGGGGCGGCAATGGGCCAGTCGATGGGCAATAGTATTCTCCAGAGCCATAGCACCAATGCGATTTGGGCACCGACGATCACGGCCCCGCTCCAAAAGTAGTAGCTGGTGATTTGTAACGTTGAGATCGGTAAACGGTAGAACCTTTTTAAGCCACCTTGGGTTGTCAGCACGCCAAAGCACACCATCAATACAATACTTAGGATCAGAGTTACTTGGATTCCGATCAGTAGCGGTGAGCTCATAAAGGATGCGTCTGGACTGATGCTTTTGAGCGGCAAAAGCATGCATAGTGCAGGGATGTTCGCAAGGAGCGGGAAGAATAGTAACATCCAGCGGTTGCGAGCATAGTACTCCCAGGACAACGCAGCGACGATCGATTGCATAATGGTACCTCGCTAGGAGCCTTGAACGTTGCAAACAAAGATATCATCTAAGCTCAGTGGCGCTTCGGCGACGATTTTGGCATTGAGCTGTCGCGAGTTTTCCAGGAGTTGGTTTTTGTCGCCACGGTAGACGTAAGTCCATTCATGGCCTTTGCCCTCGCTGTGCATGGCTCCGCTTAGGCTTGGCGCGACGGCGGAGGATTCATCGAATCGGAGGGTTACTCGATGGAACGATTCGAGGATGGTCTCAAGGGGCTGATTCAAAACAATGCGTCCTTGATGGAGGATCGCAACGCGATCGGCCAGTCTTTCTACTTCATCGAGCAGATGCGATGAGAACAGAACCGTGCGACCGTCGTCTGCCGTTGTTCTTACGATGGCCGTGAGGATATCGCGTCGGATCACCGGATCGAGACCGCTGGAAGGCTCATCGAGAACAAGCAGTTCGGGGCGATGGGCAAGCGCCAACAGTAAGCATACACGAGCGGCCTGCCCGCGTGACAGGTGGCGAATCTTTTGTCTGGTGTCTAATTCGAAGAGTTCGACCAGTTCAGACGCATATTGGTTGTCCCATGCAGGATAGAAAGCTCGGGTAAAATCGATGATCTCTCCGACTCGCATCCAGCTTGGCACATCGCGATCTTCGGACATATAGCCGATCCTACCGAGCACTTTGGCCGGTTCTGCAACAGGATCGAGCCCAAAAACACTCACCGAGCCGCTTTGTGCATAGTGCGACCCAAGGATATGCTTGATGATGGTTGTTTTGCCGGCTCCGTTGCTACCGATAAGCCCGAAGACACCTCCTCGCGGAACCTCAAGCGATACATCCCGAAGCGCCTCGGTTTTACCAAAGCTTCGGCTCAGGTGCCGGATATCGATCACAAGATCACTCATCGCAGGGCTATCCTTTCTTAGGTTGTTGCGAATTTAGCGGGCTCTGTTGGACAAGTTTCAAGACTTCGTCGAGTTCAAATCCCATTTGAAACGCTTCGACAAGCAACTGATCGATGCGCTCTTTGAGCAATTTCAGGCGTTCTTTGCGAGCCAGTGGCGAACCTGTCTCGGCGATAAAGGTACCGGCTGTTCGCCGCTTCTCGACGACTCCTGAGGATTCAAGCTCACGATAAGCTCGGGCGATCGTGTTTGGATTCACGATCAGTTGCTCGGCAAGCGTGCGAATCGACGGGAGTTCATCCCCCGGTTGTAGTCTCCCAGAGGCGACTAAGTACTTGATCTGCTGCATGACCTGCAAGTAGATCGGCACTCCACCTTGGGCTTGGATATGTATCTGCATCGGCGAATCCTCTTGTTTCACTGTGTTAATGCATTAATACAATATTGGGTCGGCCGAGTCAACAAAAAAAGACGGAATTTATTTTTTGAAACACAGAGTCACAAAGGGCACAGAGTAAAGAATCGCTACAATAACACCTGTGGTAAATGCTCGAATTACTTGAGTATTGATCGATACAGCTTGGGTGTTACCGGATATGGCAAAAAAGAAAAAGGATAAGCTTAGAAAGAGTTGGAAGCGGCGTTCCAAGCCAGGAGATGCCCCAGGCCAGATCTTGGTCGATCCAGCGGCAGTGCCAACGGTGGTTCGAGTGATCGCCCTTGGTAGCGATTACCTCGAAAAAGAAATCGCCGATGTCCATGAACTCGATTCGATCACAGCGACCCACCAGCGAGTTTGGGTCGATGTGATCGGACTCGGTAGCGAATCAACCCTCCGCACGATCGCCAACATGTTTCATCTTCATCCGCTAGTGATCGAAGACGTGGTGAACGTTCACCAACGTGCCAAAGTCGAAGAGTTTGAAGATGGGCTTTTTGTGGTTGCCAGGATGGTCGACGGAGACGACCCAATAGTGACCGAGCAGCTATCGATGTACCTTAAAGGCAACGTGCTGATCTCGTTCCAAGAACGCCCGGGTGACTGCTGGGAGCCTTTGCGACAACGCTTGAGACAGCGTCGGGGTAAGGTCGCTATCAATGACCTCGACTATCTGCTCTATAGTCTCCTTGATTCTGTCGTCGATAGCTACTTTCCAGTGCTCGAACACCTTGTAGAACAGGTCGATACGCTCGAGCAAGACATCACCGATCAAGTCAGTTCCGAGCAAATGTCTCGCATTCATGAACTACGAGGACAGCTCCTTTCGCTCCGTCGCTCGATCCGTCCTCATCGAGAGATGATCAATGAACTTGTTCGCGACTCGATACCGCAAATCCATCCAGAGACCCGAGTCCACTTGCGGGATTGCTATGACCATGTCATCCAAGTCGTCGATGCAGTGGATACTTATCGGGAAGTAACCTCGGATTTGCGAGACTTCTATTTGTCGAGCGTCAGCAATAGCATGAACGAGGTGATGAAGCTCTTGACGATCATATCGACAATCTTTATCCCACTTTCGTTCGTTGCGGGAGTCTACGGAATGAACTTTGATCCTGAAGTCTCACCGTGGAATATGCCAGAGCTCAAGTGGCGATACGGTTATCTGCTGTCTCTGGCGATCATGGCCACGATGGCCGGCGGACTATTGATTTACTTCCGTCGCCGCCGATGGATTTGAGAGAGCCTCAAGTTTGCGAATTCGGATCCTATTGCCGGCAGCTTGGGCGGACGCATCGAATTTATACTCCTCGATCGCCTCTGGGGTATTCCCGATGGCTTCGGCATTTCGGCCCAACAAGTAATGAGCATGAGCGTGCCATCGATCGGTGCCCCGCACAGGCAAGAGTCGCTTCGCTAGCCAATCGCTTGCTGTTTCCGGCTTGCCCAGATCCATGTTTGCCATCGCCAAAAATGCAACGATATCGTACTTGGACTGCCTGATGTAGTTGCTCATGATGTCCAATCGTTTTTGATAAACTTCCATGGTCTCATTGGGCCGCTTGACCACACCAAAGGACTTTTGCAGCTGGCCATCGTACTGGAGTTCTCGGATCGTTTCTTCGTCGATTCGACAATCCATGTACATGCGAAGCGCACCGGGTGCATCGATCGTTGTGTCGAGTTGGCCTTTGAAATGCAGCACACGGGCCCGACTCATGGGAGTGTCCGTCACATAGCTTCCGAATCGCTCCAGGTAAGAGATGGCAAAGGGAGACATATCATCGAGCCTAGCACGGATCGACAGGTTATACACGTGGGACAGCCAAGGAACATTCCAAAGACGGACTGATAGTTTCGGGTCGATCGCCAAAAGTTTGGCTTCGAATTGATCCGCATCGATACTCAGACGTTGTCGGTTGGAGCCCGTCAAGGAGCGTTCCAGGACATGCATCGTGCGTCCTGCAGCAAAGGGTTCGACATCCACCAAGGCGATCAGTTCCGACAGGTCCTTGGACTCAATGGGGTACTCGAAGCGTCCTGGGAGTTTCGCTCTACGGAGAACCGTCGGATCGCTTTTGGCTTGGGATAGCGTCGCGATTCCGTCCCCTTTGGCAGCCGGGATAGGTAGCCCCCAGTTGGGTTCGAATAGATAGATTTCCCCACCGATAGGAATCCCGACGCACCATAATCTCAATGCCGCATTCTCTGTGGCTCCAGTGATGCTAGGAAGTGCCAAAACAACCGCATCGATTCCTTGAACGAAACACATTTGAGTGAAGACTCTGGCTCTTTGCCAAGCCTCACCGCGCGCGAACATGAGTGTTTGCCAAGGGAGTTGACGGTAGATCGGAGCTTGGTCGCTCGGCGGCATGTCTGGATTGACGACCAAGTTTTCAGCCATCTTCGGATCCCCTTCGATGGCAACATTGCATACTGTCCAGTCGAAGAGTTTGAGGGTTGATTCAAGTTTCGACCATTCGTCAGCCGACAGATCGCTCTTGCGAGATTCAAGCCATTTGACAAAGAGCGTGTCCCGATAGGGTTTATCGATCACCCACTGGGAGACTTGTTTGAGCATTTGGCATTGCATCATGTACTCGCATTCGGGCTCGCCGAATTCGAGTTTGCTCATGCGTTGGGCGAAATCGATCGTGCGAAGACTCGCAGGAATCGAATCCAAGAGCGAGGATGGTTTCCAGTCCGGTGGAGTCGTTACGCTTGAGGACCAAGAGTTCAATTGGTAGTTGATTTCCTGCATTGCCACGGTCCGATCCATCCGGATCAATTGTGGCAAGTATTGGAATGCGTCCTTGAGGGCATCGCGCTTCTCTTTCTTCTCGACCGATTCACTCTGGATGCCTTCGACGACCCGTTGTGCAGGGTCAACGCAACCGAGCGAGCTGATGCAAGCGGCAATGGCGATCCAAACGACGCTCCAAAGACAAAGGCGATGCGCAGGGAAAATGGAACTTTGGAGATCGCGGGATATTTTCAGCATAGAAAAAAGAGCATCGCAGGTTCGAAGAGTAGTTCTCTTTGGTTACGCACGCCAAGCGAGCGTGGTTCGCCAGAGGGCATGAACTCTGCCAAGAACCCCTGGAAAATGCTCAAGTGGAACCATATTTGGCCCATCGCTGGGGCTGCGATCTGGATCCGGATGGGTCTCGAAGAAGAAACCGTCGACTCCGACGGCCGCAGCGGCTCTGGCCAGTGGTTCGACCATCGCACGGTTTCCGCCGGTTGCCCCCCCCAGGCCCCCGGGTTGCTGAACCGAATGCGTTGCATCGAAGATCACAGGCGCACCGAGTTCCCGCATAACGGGCAAGCCGGTCATATCATTGACCAGCCGGCCATAGCCGAAAAACGTTCCTCGCTCGCATAGCAGTACACCACCGTTGCCCGCACTACGGGTCTTGTCGACGACGTACTTCATGTCACCGGGTGCCATGAACTGCCCTTTCTTGACATTCAACGGCTTGCCAGTCGCAGCGCAAGCCACTAGCAAATCGGTTTGCCTCGCCAAGAATGCAGGAATTTGCAGCAAGTCGCAAACTTGTGCTACGCCAGAGGCTTGCTCAGGCAAATGGACATCGGTGGTAACGGGGATCCCGAGTCTTTGACGAACTTTGGATAAAACATCGAGTCCATTGTCGATCCCGGGCCCGCGAAAACTCGATCCACTGGTACGGTTGGCTTTGTCGAACGAGGCTTTGAAGACATATCCAATGCCGAGCTCTTGGCAAGCTTTCAAGACATGCTCGGCAATTTGCAAGCACGAGTCGAGCGACTCGATCACACACGGGCCGGCGATGAGAGTCATCGAATCGGGCGAGCCGCATTGGATGCTTCCGATTGGAACTGGTGTAATGATCATTACACAAACCAACCAGCGAGCTCCGAAGCTCGTTTGACGCGTTGGATCGCAAGCATGAATGCCGCAGTTCTGAGCGAAACACCCTTGCCTACGGACTCTTGCCAAACGCTCTCGAATGCTTCGGACAAGGTGCGATCGAGTTCCTGGCGAACTCGATCGAGGGTCCATTTGTAGTGTTGCCGATTTTGAGCCCATTCAAAGTAGCTGACCGTCACCCCACCAGCATTTGCCAAGATATCCGGGAGCACGAGCACCTTGCGTTCGTTGAGTTTAGCATCCGCCTCGGGGTCGATCGGCCCGTTGGCACCTTCGATGATAAGGCTCGCTTTGATCTTATCGACGTTCTTGGCGTTGATGACATCCCCAAGGGCTGCGGGGATCAACAGATCTGCGTCCAATCCGAGAAGTTCATCGGGTTCGATCCGCTCGGCACCGGTGTATCCGGCAAGCATGCCTTTATTTTTGATGGTATAGGTGAGCATCTCTGGGATGTTGAGCCCCTTGGGATTTACATAAGCACCCGTTACATCGCTCACGGCGACGATTGGGAATGCGGACTCGTAAAGGTATTTCGCTGCATGCGAACCGACGTTGCCAAAGCCTTGGATGGCCGTGCGGGTGTTCTCAGGTTTGCGATTCAACCTTTTGAGCATTTTCACAGCCAGAGCACCGACTCCCCGTCCGGTCGCTTCTTCGCGACCTCGCGAACCATATTCCTCGACCGGTTTGCCGGTGATCACTGCGGGATTAAAGCCATGATACTTTTCCCATTGATTTCGAAACCATGCCATCACTTCATGGTTGGTGCCCATGTCAGGTGCGGGGATATCCGAGTCGGGGCCGACGATCTCATGGATCTGATCGACAAAAGCCCGCGTGATGCTTTCGAGTTCTCGTTTCGAAAGAGTCCTCGGATCGATACCGATTCCACCTTTGGCTCCCCCGTAAGGCAGATCCACTACGGCGGTCTTCCAGGTCATCAGCGACGCAAGTGCACGGACCTCATCGAGATCGACGGCTGGGTGGTAACGAATCCCACCTTTCATCGGTCCTCTCGCATTGTCGTGCTGAACGCGGTATCCGAGCACCGTTTCGATCGTGCCGTTATCGCGTTCGAAAGCGACCTGAACGGTAACCTCCCGTTTGGGCGTGACCAAAAGCTTTCGAATCCAATTTGGGAGTTCCAGTTGATCTGCGGCTTGATTGAAATACAGGTTCGTCGACTCGCTTGCTCGCATCGCATTGGGCCTTTTTGTTAGTTCTTCGGGATTGTAAGTGGCTGCTCGGGGATTCTTAGCAGGCGATGTGCCTACCGCTGGCTTTACGCCCAATGGCGTTGAATTGGTGTAAGCGGTAGGATCACATCATTTCTTGACAGCAGTTGCTGCTTGCACGATCCCAAGGAAGGAGTCTTGTTTGAGCGACGCTCCGCCGACCAAGGCACCATCGATGTTGGGCTCCGAAAGGAGTTCCAATGCATTGTCTGCCTTGACACTTCCCCCGTAGAGAATGATTACCTTCTGGGAAGTCTCGTTGGAAAACAGATTGGCAAGGAGTGTTCGGATGCCATGGTGGACTTCTTCGGCTTGAGCCGGCGTGGCAGTCTTGCCGGTTCCAATAGCCCAAACCGGTTCGTAAGCCAAAACGGTCTTAAGCATTTGTTCGTGGCTGAGTCCTTCAAGTGAGCCGCTGCACTGCGATCGGACGACTTGCTCGGTCTGCCCGGCCTCGCGTTGCTCGAGGGTCTCGCCCACGCAAACGATTGGGGTAAGCCCTGCGGCAAGCACCGCATGGAGTTTTTCATTCACCATCTTATCGGTCTCGCCGAAGATCGCGCGGCGCTCGCTGTGACCGAGGATCACGTATTGGCAACCGACATCCTTGAGCATCGCACAACTGACCTCACCGGTGTAAGCACCTTCGGGTTGGCTGTAGGCATTCTGAGCCCCAAGACCGATGTTGCTCCCATGGAGCGCTTTGCCCATTTCCCCCAAATACACAGTGGGTGGGCATACAGCTACATCGACGTTGGAGGTATTTCGCAAGGATTCGACCAAGCCTTGCACCAAAGCTAGCGAACGTCCACGATCGAGATTCATCTTCCAATTACCAGCAATAAGTAGCCTTCTCACTCCCCAGGATCCTTTGTAAAAGCGAACAAAATATGCGGTTCAACAAAACCAGATTATCGAGATTGATCTGGAATTCACCAGGGGAGACTTGCTAGTGTCGCTTTGCAATAAGTCCGTCGGCAGGGGAGTTTCCAGGCGAAATCCACTGGAAAAAATCGGCGTTTTGTAGTTTCTCAGTCGCTGGTTGAACGCATCGGTTTTGTATGAGAAAAATTGCAGTCATCAATCAAAAAGGTGGGGTTGGTAAAACAACCACTGCAGTGAATCTCGCTGCAGGCATCGCTTCATGCGGTCATCGGGTATGTGTCCTGGACTTGGATCCCCAAGCCCACGCGACCTTGCATCTAGGCGTAACGCTTAAGCCTGGAGAGCCGAGTGTTTATGATGTGCTTTGCAACGACATGGGGCTTGGACAAGTCCGCCGCAAGGTGCACGAGAATCTGCACGTGATCCCATCGCACTTGGATTTGGCCGCAGCCGAGATGGAATTGGCTTCGGAGGTCGGACGCGAGGTGATCCTCCGCGATCGGCTTGAAATCGAGACCGAGCCCTTTGAATTTTTGATCCTGGATTGCCCACCATCTCTTGGCGTTCTGACGCTCAATGCCCTTACGGCGGTTGACGAAGTCATCTTGCCGATGCAGCCACACTTTTTGGCCCTCCATGGTCTAAGTAAACTGCTTCGTACCATCGAGATTGTCTCCAAGAGACTCAATCCCGCTCTGAGGCTCGAAGGAATCGTGCTTTGCATGTACGAATCAGGAACTCGGTTGGCCGTCGAGGTCAGCAACGATATCGAAGAGTTCCTCAAGGCCAGTGCTACCCAAAGTCCCGTATGGGCATCCGCCAAATTCTTTCAAACAAAAATTCGGCGGAACATTCGTTTGGCGGAAGCTCCTAGCTTTGGCCAATCGATCTTCGATTACGCCCCCACAAGCAACGGGGCCGAAGACTACCTAGCACTCGCGGGCGAGGTCCTCAAAAGCGCCAAAACCGGTGTTTGTTCGGATCTGCCTAGTTTGACTCTTACCCAATCTACACCTGTCGCAATGTCAGCTCCATGAGGTTCATGATGAGTGTGTCGATGATCGATCGCAAGCCAATGAAACTGATTGCAATCCTATTGGCGTTGCTCTGCGTGAGTATCGCTGGTTGCCAAAATTGGTGGAGTCGCCCGAACTCCCAATCCCTTTTGGGGTTTGCAAACGATGGACGCTCCGAGGGCGATGACTGGGAACACCCCAGCGCTCCTAGCCAGCCAAACGGCAAAATTGCACCCTCATACAATGCTCCACCGAAGAATCTGCGCAGCATGAGTCAGGTTGAAAAGCCAACGCGCGTGTTGCTTCCACGGGATCGAAAAAAGGAACCCACATCGAAAGCCCCGAGCAACGATCTAGCGACTCTTCCTGCAGGGCGAACATCGGTAGGAAATCTCGCGGCGACCGCAACAACCTTGCCTCCCGTTGCAGCGAATACTCCTCCAGAAGAGCCAGTTGCCCAGTCGTCTGCTCAACCGCCCAACCAATTACCCCCTGAAGTCAATCCGAATCCGGTCGTACAAGCCTCCGCGACGGAGACAGCCACTGCGAAGCCGAAAGAGATCCGTGATTCAGGGCAAAGCGATGTCGACATCGAAGGGGCTTTGTCAGCACTCCCTACGCCATACCAATCGGCATTGCGAAAACGAATCACCGGAGAAAATGGACCCGAGTCTGAACCGGTCTTTGATAAGCCCAAGGAGACGGACCCCAAGGATCCAACACGCTGGACCCACGAGCTCAATCAATCGGTTGTCGCATTGGAGAGACTTCTCGAAGCCTCGACAGACATGGAACCATCGCTCCGATTGCATCACGAAATGACCTTGAGAGTCCTGTACCTAGCCCAGCGGAATTTGGAAGCCGCGAAACGTCCGATTCCAGGAGCAAGCGAAAATGAGCAAGCGTACCTCAATCATCAAATGAGCGCGCTGTATCTTGCAACGAGTCCCGATCCGAATCCGAGTCGGCCAAGGCATTGGGCTCAAGTGGCTTCTGAGCAACGGCTCGCCGATCGGCAGCTTTCGTCCATGAGCCAACTTCAAGTAAGTCCGCCGGTCTTTTGCACCCAGGTCGATGGCTATGGCCAAGCTCGTAAGTTCGACAAGGATAGCTTCTCGGCCGATCAGCAAGTCCTCTTGTACTGCGAGATCGACAATGTCACGAGTAAGAAGATTCGAGAGGGATTTGAAACCAAAGTCCGTGGCACCTATGAGATTCGCGATTCCCAAGGTAAAAGGGTCTTCGAACAGGTTCTGCCGATGGAACCCGATATCTCCAGTAGCCAACGCCGGGACTTTTTCTTGGTTTACATGATCTACATGCCGGCAAACATCGCACCTGGTAAATACGAATTGATCCTGACGATGGAGGATCAGTGCGGGGATAAATTCGGAAGCTCAAAAGCCGAATTCGAGATCAAAAAATAAGACTTTCGTCCGGGCAAGCACTATACTTAAGACCAGTCCCCTTACGGGGTCGGTCGCTTCGTTGCCTTTGATTCTAAGGAGCCTGTGCAATGGCTTCGTTTTTGTCTGTTCAAACAGGATTGCTCTTGGCAGTCCTTGCATTCGTTTGTCCCCAAGATGCAGCCAAAGAGCCTGCAGACAAAGCCGACGCGGCGGGGAAAATCGACAAAGCGATTCGTAAGGTGCACGAAGATTACGACGATTATTTGGCACAGAAGAAGAAACTCGTCGAAAGCTACGAGTCTTTGCAAGCCTCGATCAAACAGTCGGAGGCCGAGTGGAGCCGCATCCAAAACGAAGGGGTCATCAAACAATTTTCTGCGATCCAGTCGGCCATGAACTCGATGCAAATCTCCAATACCATTGGAAGCATCGGATCGGCACCCGGCGGGAATACCAACCCAAACGATTTTGCGATGCGCCAGCAACTCCAGCAACAACTCGCCGTCAATCGTATGATGGAGAATATGAATGCCTTCATGCGCAGCCAAGAACTCCAGCAACTCGGAGTCGAAGCCCAACGCACCATCCGTACACGATTTGAAACCATTCAGAAAGTTCTCAAAGTCGAAGAGGACTATCGCCAATGGCAATCCGCCGGCAATCGCTTCTTTGACAAGTACTGGAAATTCACCGATCCGCAAAAGGAGTTTTCAACCCAGGAGTCCCAGTCGGCACTGGCCGCCCTGCAAGAACGCGATAAGGAGAATCTTGCAGCACAGCTCGCAGAGGCTCTGCTTCTAACCAACAAAGGAGACTACTCCCAGGCCAATGAATTGCTCGAATCGTTGATCGAAGTCCAAGGGCCCCTCCAGCCCATTGCGATGATGTGCAAAGCCCTTGCTCTCGATGGGATGGACAAAGACCGTGAGTCGAAACTCGCGATGCAAAGCTCGATCAAAATCGACCGAACCAACCCTTATTGCCGTTGGCTTCGCGCCCGATTGGCTTGCAAACAGGATCAAAGCAACATCGCCGAGACAGAGTGGAAAGCTTTGACAACCGTCGCAACCATGCAGCAAGACGCCAAGCGTGCTATGGCACTGCTCTACGCGCAGAGAGTCACGAAGACCCCGAGCAATGCCGGTCGCGCCGTGACGCTTGCAAGCGAAGCCCATGAGAAGCAAACCCCGCCGACTTGGTACTCCCATTACGTCCTGGCTGTGTGTCTCAACTCCGCCAAGAAAAAGGAAGAAGCCCTTAAGCAAATCGATGCGGCTAAGGAACTTGCTAGCCAAGAGCAGCAGGAAAAGTGCGATAAGCTCAAAGAGGCCATCCAGCAAGATCAACCCTTTGAGATCAAACTCTGAAATATCGTTAGGGCAGCAAAAATCCAAAGCTAATCATAAAACGATTTGCATCGGACTCATCTCCGCTGTAGTTGCCTCGCGAGCCCCAAAGGTATTCGGCACCTGCAAAGGAGTAAGGGTTGGGTTGCCATATCAAGTTCACCGCGAAGTACTGCAAGCGATGGATGCTATCGAGCGATTGACCTGACAGATTTGACACGGTTCCTTCGCTAACAGTCAGGTTTGTCGACCATTTGTCGGTCCATTGGTGAGTGAGCCCCGAGTACCAAGCCAGTGAATCGAGGGCCCGGCCTTGGTTCGTACTCACCAGCGCGTAGTCTGGCAAATCGCGATAGCTGCCGATTCCCCGCCCCCACAACACTCCGCCATACGTCCTACACCGTTTGGCGATGTCGTAAAAAAAGGTCCCGTTGAGTCCTCCCCCCGGGGCCGTTCGCACCGGTTGTCCGGTGGGTTCATAGGCCAATTGGCGTCCGAGTGCAGCCAACTGGATTTGACTCCGATCGCCGGTGTATCGAATTCGGGTGACCAAGTCTGGCAATGGGTTGCGAGCAGAACCTAAATCGTTTTGAATTAGAAACTCATCGGGCTGGACATTTGGGTTCTCCACAGCGGTTGACCATGACCAACGATCGTCATACCACTTGCGAGTGTGCCGCAGTTGAGCTTGTCTGCGTCCAATACTAGCCACATCACCAACATTATCGAGCGTGTTAGGCAGGGCCGCACGGTGGGTGAAGGTAGTCCAAGTTTGGCCGACAATCCATCGATTGTACTCACCGTAAGCGTGCCTCAAACGAAACGTGTTGCCTTGGCCATAGAAGTCACCTTCGATCATAAATCGCAGCGGGATTCCCGATTCATTGAGCCAGCGAGCATCCAGGTTCATACGCGTTTGCCGTGCATGAAACCGGGTGTTAGACCGATCTAAAGAACCGACCGGGATCGTCGAAGGGTCAAAAAAATCGGTCGAGTCGATCGGGTCAAAATCGTGGATAAGGTCGGCTTTGACATACCCACCGATTTTCACAGCCCATCGATCTTTGGTTATGAGTAATCCATTGCGGTAACTCTTGGGGAACTCGTTGAAATTCAGTCCCATGCTCAGCGCATCGGTTTCCGAAAATGCACCACCGACGAACGACCTCGGCGCATCGATTCCACTCATGTCTGCAAGACTAGACATGCTCGACATGTCGGAGTAGCCGTAGCTCGGTAAACCGCTAGGAAAAGTTTCCTGCGGCAGTGCGGCTTGTTCGACCGGCTCGGCCCCTAGAGGAGGTTGGGCCAAACTAGTGGTTACGTAAACCAATAGCGCGATCCAGCAACTCAGGGCAACTCGAAGATCAAACACTCTCTTGAAACTCCGAGGACAAGGATACCAAGATGAACACGAATCGATGCAGCAGAGCGTTTAGAAGTTGTAATTGGCCCTTAGCCCGACCAGCAGTGCCGTATCCAATTTTTCTCGCGAGGGGACCAATACCTGGAGATCCGGTGTAATCGTTAGGCGTTTGCGAGTGGCGATGTTATAGAACATTTCGACTCCTTGGCCGTCGGTAAACCCACCGAATATCGTATTGATGAACGGAGCGATGTCGTTGCTGGTCGCAGCGTAATAGTAGCCGACACCAAATGAGTCCCTTTGACGGGTTTGCAATGGGCTCGAACCGCCGATGCCTCCACTGAGGAAGTAACCCAGTGGGTTGGTGCCTTGGTCAGCGATACCGGCTCGACCAAAGTAACCCCAACCCCGCTTGGGATTCGACGAGTCGGTAACTAAGTATTGGTCGCAGTTCCAATAGAGCGACCATGAGCCTGATTGCTTGGCGATAGGAACGTTAGGAAACAAAATCCGTGGGTCTTGATCCAACGAGGTAAACTCGCGATTGTTCCAAGTGCCGGCGATGAGTTGATGACCAGGTTTGCCGAAGAAGTTTGTCGGCACACGCATTTCGCTGGCCAAAGCCACACCGTCGTTGAAGAGTTGATCAAAGCCCGCAGTGCGCGTCGTATCGGTGGCATTGAGGACATTGAAAATCAGCCACGGTTCGCCTTCCATCAAGAAGGCCATCCCGGTGCCGAGCGTTGAATAAGGGATCGTTCGAAGTGCGATAGGATTTGCGACAAAGGCCCCGTTGGAGAACTGGCGAATACCCCGCCCATGGGCGAACGCATTCATGTCGCCATCGAGTGTATCGAGTTTACCTGCATACAATACAAAGCTTTCCGAAAGGGCTTGAGTGAATAAGCAGTTCGTCAAGTAGACGTTGGTGCTATCGAGCACTGGCAAGTCTCCGGCGATCGTCGGTGGCAAGACCACGCCTGCTGCGTCGTTGATCGTCTCACCAAAACGATGTTCGGCTCGGAGTTTCAGAAACGCGCCTTGTTTGCCAATGAGTTTGCCGAAATCGAAATTTGCTAGGTAATCGCCATGTCCGGCGTACCTGAAATCTCGCTCCACACCTCCTGCGGTGTTACCGAAGTAGAATTGGGTCAGGTTGTTTTGGAATACAAGTCCGTTTTGCTCCCATTCCTTTCGCATTGCACCTAGGCCTGGAAACAACAGGCAATCCGAATCGGATGCTCCGCCGAGTGAATCGCAGTTAGCTCCTGCCCCATCGCAGGCGGCTTTACCCAATGCATTGGCATCACAAGCCCCGCTGGTTGCTGCTTGATTTGCAGTGTCGCATTGGGGGGTATCGCAGTTCGGGTCCGCCACTGGGTGACTTGCTAGCGTTACCCTCACAGGCTCCTGCGCATGGACAGAAACGCTAGCAAGTGCCGCGCAAGCCCCTAGGCTAAATGCGCCTGCGAGACGAAGAGAATGTTGAAACTCAACGCGAAAACGCCGCCTATTGTGCAACTTCATGTGACCTACCCGCCCCTTTGAACCAGTCGCAATCCTTGACATTGGAGGGTGGACAAGCCACCTTCACTGGTGAACTATCGGCGCTTGGCTGTTCCGCGCGTGAGGTTTATGACAACAAAAATAATCGGTGCACTGACTTTTCTGAAAAGAAAAGTAGATTTACTCAAGGTTTGTTCGATCGGATGTGTATTCGACGAGCGAGCCACTGACAGGATGCACCAACGCGAGTTTCCAAGCGTGCAAGAGCATCGCAGCAGCGGAAGGCTCGGGTTGTTCGCTAGGCAATAATATTTCGTTTAATAGAGCATCGGGTGTAGGTCTCGGTGTGGTCGTTCGACTGATGCCTCCGGGCAAGTAGAGTGGATCGCCGATGATCGGATGTCCAAGTGCGGCTAGGTGCAAGCGGATCTGATGGGTTCTACCCGTGTGGGGTCTTGCCTCGATCAAGCTTCGATCGGCCTGAGTACGAAGCAGCTTAAATTCCGTGACGGCACTTTGGCCCGCTGGATCCAGTGTGCGTCCACCGTTGCGAAGCGTCTCTGGAGAGATCGCAAGCTCACATCGAGTCTGCTGCCAGTTTGGTATGCCACTTACCCAAGCCAAGTAAGTCTTTTGAACGGTTCCTTGGGCAAATTGCGATTGCACCTTGGATGCATACGCGTACTTTCGAGTAAATACAACCAAGCCCGTAGTCATCGCGTCGATGCGGTGGGCCGGACGCAATTTCTCTGGAAAATAAGCTTGATGCAGGATCCATTCGAGCGAATTTTTTTGGAATCGGCCTGAGGGGTGCAAAGGCAACGGTGCACTCTTGTCGACTACGACGATCGCTTCATCCTCATGCACGAGCAAGGTATCGGGGTTGATCGGAGGTTCGATGTAGCTGGGGATCTCGTGCAGGAATCGTTGGCCTTCGTTGACCACCAGATCGGGCGCGATCTTGACGGTTTTCCACTGCGACTTGGTTGCCGCTGGAGCGGTGATCTCGCCGGATCGGATTGCATCGAGCCATTGCTCTTGGGTGTAGGGGGGATAGATTTCTTGGAGTGCATCGATAAGCAGCATGCCTGCGCAGCGTCTAGGTACCGACACCCAGCGTCGGTTTTCATAAGCGATACATCCTGGTTGATCGGAAGCGATCTGTCGGATTTGAGATTGCCGAGCGAGTTTGGTCGCAAGAGCTATTTGAGATTTGGATTGGTAGCAATAGGGGCACGAGACTCCTTCTTGGTACATCGGAGAGCTGCAGTCTTCGACCGACAGTACATGTTTGCAAGCGAAACACTCATAGATGTCTGTTGGAGCAAGGCTTGGGTCGACCGCAACGCGCTGGTCGAACACGAAGCAGGTACCGTCGTAGTGTTCTTGCTGGCACTCTTCGAAGTACTTAAGAATTCCCCCGTCGAGTTGATAGATTTGATCAAAGCCGAGCCCTTTCATGTAGGGTCCGATTTTTTCGCATCGGATCCCGCCGGTGCAGAACATGACGACGGGTTGTTTTTTGATTTCGTCGGGCAAGGCGGCTGCGGCGGCGGGGAACTCGCGAAAGTTTTTAAGGTTCAGATCGATCGCGTTGTGAAAGGTGCCTAAGGAGACTTCGTAGTCATTTCGCGTATCGAGCAAGGCAACAGGCCTTTTTTCATCGAGCCAGCGTTTGAGTTCTTTGGGTGGGAGTTTTGGCGACGCGTTTGGCTCGGGTTTGATCTCGCGGCAAGCGACAGGGATGATCTCCTGCTTGATCTTTACGAGCATACGGTTGAAGGGTTGGTAGTCGGTAAGGCTTTCTTTGACGGCTAGATGTTCGAAGCCTGGGATGCTTTGGATGTTTGCCAGGACGCGATCGACCCCATCGCGAGGGCCGGCGATAAACAGGTTGATCCCTTCGTGGCTAAGGAGGATCGTTCCTTTTAGGTTGCACTCATTGCACAAATTGCGCAAGGTTTCTCGGTGATGCTGCAATTGCTCGAGGGGGTGAAACAGGTAGGCGGCGATATTGACGATCGGCATTCGCGGAGAGCACTTGGGTAGGATCGAGGAGCATTCAAACAAACCACGATTTTACACATCACCGAGCAAATTCGTAGGTCCGTGGGTTGGAATCCGGAATGCCGCACCGGAATTCGGACGTCAATGCGGTCAACAGTGTCAATCCTGTCCGCGGTCAACACAGTCAACCTTGTCAATACTGTCAATGCCGTCAAAAGACCGCCGCCGCCAGGCGGCATTGCACAGCCAGGCGAGCATCGACCGCCGACGGCGGTGGCGTGGGGGTTGGACCGCATTGACGGCATTGACGGCGGACCTTGTTGACGAGATTGACCAAATTCACGTTTTGAGGTTGTTGGTTCAAATCGGACCGTACTCTTAGGCTAGTCGATGATTAACGATTCAGTCCCGATTTTTTCTTTTAGCAGATATTTTAGCATCGTAAGATTTGATCCGGCCCGAGGGCTCGAAACCAGTAGCATCGATGTCTAGCTTAATCTGGATTTGTCACATTGGTTCAATCGGCTAGGTCTGTGCTAGATTTGCGACCGGATTGACGACGTATCGAAAGGAACCGCAAACCAGTCGACAGCAGCGTCAGAAAGGCCAGACCAAGCAGTGATATTTGTAGGACATATCGGACGCGCTCCGCTGTTAGGATTTGCTCTTCCCAGGCGCGTATCTGTTGCAACTGGGATTGGTTGATTACCATCCTTAAATGGACTTGAAAAAGTTGACCTGTGGGGGATTCATGAGAGTCAACGGTCTCTTCCTCTTTATCTACATATTCTTTGAGGATGTATTCTTTTGTAAGCTTTTCAAGTTTGTCCACGGGGACTTTTTGTAGCACAAAGTTGTCGATCACCTGCATGGTCTCAGAGGGTAATACTAAATCCAGTTCCTTACGGCATTCCTCGATCGTCGCTTGCTTGGAGCTTTCAAATGGAACTTGAATGTAATCCTCTTGGATGATGCGCTGATCGATGCGGAATGAATCCCGACGAGCAATCCTTGGCGTGGTGGGTGAATGAGAACGTTGTACTGGTCTTGTAGCATTCTGATCTAGTGAATCGGAATTGTCGTGCCGGTAGAAACCGGGCGGACTGATGATCGTCGTGGCTATGGTCAATACAATCAAAAAAATGGCGAAAGCGACATTTGCTTTGACAAAGAAAATCCAGCCATTGAAAAGGAGTGTTCCAATTTTAGTCATCAATCGGTCGATGCTCATTTTTCCGAAATGGATGATAGAGTTTTCATCGGTTCAACCCAAGGGGATGACAATTGCACTACGACGCTTACAGCGCAGGCAAGCAAAATCGCCCAAGGCATCGGAAAGTAAAACACGCAATAAATGAGGTTTGTGATCAGAAATACCCAGAATATGGGGATAATTCCGAAGTAGTTTTTCCTAAGTGCATCCGATAGCTTCCACCATCGGATGGACCACATCATGACCGCGAAATAGGCCATGTGTGCCTTAAGTAGGGGGGATCCATTGGCCCGGTAAAAACCTACCCAGGAGGAGTTAAACCGGTATTCGATGAGCTCGGTTTTGATCTTGTTGGTCGCCGGGTCGATCGTCATATTCGAATGGGTAACAAGAGGAATGATTTGACCTGATATTTTTTCCCATGGAATCATCAGGTATTCGCTGAGTTGAAAGCTTGCCAGGCCTAGTAAGATTCCAGTTGCCATTAGGACAAAACGAAAAATGATGGGGAACTCTGTTCTGGTCTCCCATCGCCGGGTCAGGAGGATCACTGTCGAACTGGTCAATGCGGTCATGACTCCTAACCATGCGATAGCACCAAGCCATTCCTCGTTGGAGAACTCGGCGTTGGACAACATCAGATACCCACCTAGGACGGTACCTAGCATGCAGATGAACCCTGTGAACATGATGGCTCGAGTGGCAGTATCAATTCTGGAAAGAGTGGATTGCTGTCTGAGTTGTTGTCGTTGCAATTCTCGGAGTTGAAGTGCTTGCTGCTGACCTGGAAGCATCTCAATTTGAGGAAGTGTTTTTAGTCTCAGATCTCTGGCCAGTCTTTCCCTACTTTGATTGAAAAACTTTCCAATTCTTCCTCCAATCGTTGTCGAGTGGGGCTTGATCCGAGCACTCGATGAGGGTTTGGGAACGCTAGAAACGATCGCGTATCCGCCTGTGTCAAGGCAGTAACCCAAGTCAGCTAGCATGTGCCGCCCATCTCGATAACGGCTGGTAGGGTTTTTTGTCAGAGCCTTTTGCACAATCGGCGAGAAAGCCTTGGGTATCCTCGATAGGTCAGGATCGGCAGTCATGTGCTTGATGAGAACTTCCCCAGCGCTTTGACCTTCGAAGGGCACGTTGCCAGTGAGCATTTCGAACAAGATGATTCCGAGCGAGTAGAAATCGATCTCTCTGCCGTACTCGCCTTTGGCGATTTCCGGGGCCATGTAATGCAAGGTTCCAATCGTTTCGGTCTGGCCACCGCGTCGCGAAGCACTGATGAACTTAGCCAATCCGTAATCACCTATTTTCGCCATACCATTTTCGATAAAAATATTGGCTGGTTTAAGATCTCTGTGAACGATTCCCGAATCGTGCAGATGGATACATCCAGCTAAAATTTGAACGAATAACGGAATAGCCTCTTGGATTGGAATCCCCTTGTTCGCATGATCCAATACTTCCCGCAGCGTTTGGCCATGGATGAGCTCCATGATGATCCAGCCTCGGCCCGCTCGGTCGTACCGAATATCATAAATCCCAACGAGGTTCGGGTGACGCAAGTTCAAGCATTGCTTTACTCCACGGATTTCGACGTCCAGACTCTTCTGAATGTGCTTGAGAGCAACCTCTTTACCCGAATCGCTTTCCGCAAAATAGACTTCGCCAAACCCACCAATCCCAAGCCCTCGCTTGATGGTGTAACCGTCAAGCGGTTTGTCGCCATAGACGTACTGGTAAAGCATGGATTTACCCGAAATAATTCAAGTCTTTTTATCGGTTTTGCCGCGAAGATTCATCGGCCTCTGACCGGCTCCTCTGTGCTCATTATAGGCCTAGAGTCGCTCAAAACTAGGCGATATAGGTCTTGACGATGCGAACGCTGCGTCTGGGGCTCAAACAAAGGAGTGATCGCTTGTGCTCGATAGATCTTGAGCGCTAGCGTAGGACCTAAGGATCGGAGCGGGTTGCGGTATTGGGATTTGGAATGATTAGTGGGAGTATTATGGGAAAAAACGTAGCGATACGCCGTAGGCGATGGCCGTTAGCCGCTAGTCGGCTAACGGACTTACGGGTCGGAGCCCCGTGCTACTCAATGCAAGCCAGAGCATCGACCGCCAACGGCAGTCGACAATCCCTAGATCACAGGCTCTTGGGTAACTGGGGCTTGGCCCAAGCTCGTCGAGAAGTAACCGAGCAAGCCGCCGGCGATCGCGCTGGTTAAATGGCCGTCCCATGACACCTGCTCGCCCACACTCGGCAGAACCCCCGATAGCAACGTGCCACCATAAAGAAAGCCGACCAAAAGGGCCGCAAGCGCCGGCCCGAATCGGCCTTGGCGAAACCCCGCAGCCATCAAATAAGCAATCAGTCCATAAATCAATCCGCTTGCCCCAACATGCACCGCGGGCCTACCAAAAATCCATAGCAGCAATCCGCCTAACAAGACGATCTGCATGACAATGAGCCAACCCTGTTTTTGGGTCACCAGCAGAATCGCAAGCAGGATCATCAGGGGCAGAAAATTACTGAGCAAATGGCTCAGATCCCCATGCAAAAACGGTGAGAATAGGATCCCCCAAAGCCCCCCCAGTTCGCGTGGGATGATCCCCCAACGCCTCAAATCGATAGGCAAAATCCAATCGGCTATGAAGACCAGCCAAAGCAACGCTCCAAAGGAGCCAATCCTTGCACTTGAAAGCTTGAGTTTCTCAATCGTTGACTCTGCCATGATGAATCGATTATCCGAGCAGTCGCAAGGCCCTTGTTCCCTTATACACCCCAGGCTCACCTCGAAACAAAAGCTCCATGTTCCCTGAGAGGCCCCTGCATGCTACTTCCGCAGCTTGGCTTGCAAGTTGCTCAGTCGAGATAATGTCACCCACTTCAAGTTGCTCAAGCTCCGAGCGTTGGATCGTAGATCTCGCTAGGATCGCATGGAGCACTACGGGCTGATCACTCCCAAAGACGAGTCGACCGAATTGCCGCTTGACTAGCGACTCGGGGATTAGCCACTGGCCTTGCCACTGCGGCCCGGGTACTTCCTTCGTATGCGAAACACCCAGGCTGATTCGAAACGTAATGCCTATCGAGTTTTGTCGCTTGAATTCATCGACAAGTTGTAACGAAGCTCTTGGAGATGTTTGAGGCGTTTCAATTTGCCAAGCATCCAAGCATGGGTAAGCGAGTTCTTCGAGTGCATAGCTAGCGACCTTTGAATCGATAGAACTCAAGGTTCGGCTAGGCGAAAATTCGCCAGGACACAGAGGTTCGTTGGCTTTGGCTCCCAAGAGCCGATCGATGCATTGGTATACAAAAATCGACGGGATCCTCAATATCCAAGGATCGCTCGAATCTGGAACATCGAGCTTGTAATCGAGCATCGTTGCATCCTGGGACTGCGAATGCCCAGATTCTCCGCCAAGTGCATCGACTGGCATGATATCGATTTGAGCGATGTCGATCTGAGCGATGTCGATTTTAAGTGGGGATCCTAGTAAGTTCGAGAGTCGCTTGGAGGCCGTCGCGGCCCAGGCTCGATAGATTCCCTCGATGGGGGGTTGGAGTCTGGAATACCAACGCTCTAAATTCGACGAAGTCATCGATACATCCTTGTACTTGGTTCAACTGTCGCGAAGGTGTCCGTCCCCAGTGACAATGTATTTGTAGGTTGTCAGCTCGGTCAATCCACAAGGTCCCCTTGCATGGAGCTTGTCGGTGCTGATTCCGATCTCAGCCCCAAGACCAAACTGACCACCATCGTTAAAACGAGTCGAAGCGTTGATCATGACCACCGCAGAGTCGACCCGGGATGCAAATCGCCGAGCGGTTTGAATGTCCTTGGTCATGATCGCGTCGGTATGTTTTGAGCCGTAAGTGTTGATGTGCAAGATCGCTTCATCCACACCCGCGACCACCTTGACGCTCATGATTGGGCCCAGATACTCAGTGGCCCAATCCTCCTGCGTAGCCTCTCGGATCCCAGGCAAGATACTCAAGGCTGTTTGGTCCCCACGCAGTTCGATCGCGTAGGGCGCAAGTGCCAGGGCTAAGCTTGGGAGGAAGTCCTTGGCGATCGGAGCATCGACCAGTAGCGATTCGGCCGCATTGCAAACTCCCATCCTTTGAGCTTTCGCATTGACGACCACCTGTTTGGCTTGTTCCAAATCCGCCGCACGGTCGACATACACGTGGCAATTGCCATCGAAATGCTTTAGCACGGGCATAGTCGCTTCGGCTGTCACGCGTCTGACAAGTGACTCACCCCCACGCGGAATCACTAGATCGATCTGCTTGGACAATTTCAAAAGCTCACCGACCGCTTGGCGATCGGGTGTCGAGACCAACTGGAGCGAATTTTTAGGAATACCGACTCGATCGGCTGTGGCTTGCAGGACATCGACAATGGCCTTCGAGGAATGGTAAGCTTCCTTGCCCCCTCGAAGAATCATCGCATTGCCGCTTTTGATGGCGATTGCAGCCGCGTCGGCAGTGACGTTCGGCCTGGATTCGTAGATGAATAAGATCACTCCGATCGGAACTCGGATCTTTTGGATTTGAAGGCCGTTAGGGCGGGTCGATCCTCCGATGCACTCACCGACCGGGTCGGGCAAGGCGGCGATGTCGCGGAGTCCTTGGGCGATCGATGCGAGCCGTTTTGGATCGAGCCGTAGTCGGTCGACGGTTGCCTCCGAGAGGCCTTCGCTGGCTGCTTTTTGAAGGTCTTGGGCATTGGCTTTGAGGATCGATTCTTGGGATTCCTCAATACCCCTTGCAGACTCGATGAGCCAACGGTTTTTGATCGCCGAAGAGAGCACTTGCAATTCAAGTGCGGCGGCCTTGGCTCGATTGGCCATTTCCAGGCACTCGATGCTTAGATTCGAATCCATCAGTTGGCTTGAAATCCCGTAGAAAAGGGGCTCGTTGGGCAAGAAAAAAGTCAACTGAAGTATGGAAAAAGCCTTATCAGGGGTCAATGGGAATTCACCCAAGCAGTCTTCCATGTTGCCTAGATGCAACATAGGACGTGTTGCAAAAAAACAACGGATGTGGAATTTTTCCACCATCCGGAAGAGCTTAACACCACTGGCAGGAGAAAATTGCGAGGCGTCCCAAAAGGATTTTCGACGGTTTTCCCTGGAAAAACCGTTGATTTGAGATCGCTCCCGTGCGAACAATGTCTCGATGGCACGCCGGTCGCTCACCGAGTATCTAGCCAATGACAGTCCACCGATCAGGCCCCTCAGCCGGTCGCCTTGGCGTCCATCATGATTCACCTCACAGAGTCCGCGCAAGTAGTCTTCCTTATGCCAAAACGAGCCACCCGCCAGTCCCAAAGCGATCAGCCCCTTGCCTCCGACGAGGCATATTTCGAGGAGGATCGGGATTTGATCGAAGCGATCCCCGGAGGAATGGAATTCGAGAATGATGAATCCGAAGGTTTGGCAAATCAAGCTGCACCTACCGATGAGGATCTTCTTGACGATGATCTTGAGGATTACTTTGTCGAGGACGAAGGGGTTGTTGATGCGACCGAAGACCCGGTTCGAATGTATCTGATGCAGATGGGCGAGATCCCCTTGCTGACACGTCAGGAGGAGGTCACCGCAGCGCGGCACATCGAGCGAACTAGGTTCTTTTATCGCAACTGGATGCTCTCGACGGATTTCATGTTGCAAGGTGCGACGAAACTGCTCGAACAAGTCAGGGACGGTCGTCTGAGACTTGATCGGACGATCGAAGTGAGTGTGACCAATGCATCGGAGAAGATTGCCATCATGCGGAGGATTGGTCCGAACATCAAGACCCTGCGGCATCTTCTGCAACGCAACTACAGCGACTTTCACATGGCCATCAGTCGCCGCTTGCCGATGACCGAGCGCCGGGCCGCTTGGAAACGGCTTGTGGTTCGCCGCAACAAAGCGGTGCGATTGATCGAAGAGATGAATCTTCGAACCAATCGGCTCGAACCGATGTTTCAAAAACTCAGAACCATCGAACACCAGATGCAAACGCTCAAAGCCCGCTTGGCCGAGGCCAAGCGAACCGGGTTTGTCGAAGGCACGACCGTCGAGCAGATGCTCAGAGAGCTTCGCTATCTGATGCGTATCACTTATGAAACTCCGGCAACCTTGCAACGAAGAGTCCAGCGTGTTGGCAACTATCGCTGCGCCTACGATGCGGCAAAGCGAGATCTTTCGGCAGGCAACCTAAGGCTGGTCGTTTCGATCGCTAAAAAATATCGCAACCGTGGATTGAGCTTCCTGGATTTAATCCAAGAAGGCAACACAGGATTGATGCGAGCTGTCGATAAGTTTGAGTACGCAAGGGGCTTTAAATTTTCTACCTATGCCACTTGGTGGATCCGGCAAGCCATCACTCGAGCGATCGCCGATCAGAGTCGAACGATCCGCGTGCCGATCCATATGATCGACACGATGAGCAAAGTTCGACAGATCACCCGTGATCTTTATCAAGAGCTAGGTCGAGCACCTTCGGTCGAAGAGACAGCCAAGAAAGCGGGGATGAGCATGGAGGATGCCCAGGTCGTGATCAAGATGGCTCGTCAGCCTCTGTCGCTCGATCAACCCGTGGGGGATCAAGACGATAGTTTCTTTGGGGAATTCGTCGAAGACTACCGAGACAACGATCCTCTCTACGAAACGAATCAAGCAACGCTCAAGGAGCAGATCCAAGATGCCATGCAAACGCTCAACTACCGAGAGCGAGAAATTCTCAAGCTTCGTTACGGACTAGCCGACGGTTATGCTTATACCCTCGAGGAAGTCGGACGGATCTTTCAAGTGACCCGAGAGAGAGTCCGTCAAATCGAAAGCAAAGCGGTCAAGAAGTTGCAGCATCCGCATCGAAGCAAATCGCTGGTGAGTTTCCTCGATGGAGCTGAACTTCCTGAAGTCTTCGATCCACTGCTTGGGGACAATTAAGATCACTGGCCGCGGGTAAAGGGCTGAGTCCAAGCTTGCTGCTTTTGCTCCTTCCAGACCGGATCCTGCGGCGCGATACTCGAGGTGATCACGGCCCGAACGATCGTTTCACCTTCTTTGAGGGTGTACGAACTGCTTAGCTCCTGAGTGGCCAATGCTGGCCGACCGATGTCTTCGGGCTGGGCATCGAGGGTGGTTACTAGGTACTCGGTCCAATAGCTGACCCCTTCTTGAGGATCGATTTGAACCGAGAGTGTTTTGGTTGCAGGATCCCACTGCACGTCCTTGAGGTTCGTACCGCTTGAAGCGTAAAAGTCGCCTGCTTTCATGGCTCGAATCAGGTGTTCGGGCGTAAGGAATTTCGAGCGGACCATGACCCATCCTCGTCCTGGCCTGCTTCCCTCTTTGCCGAAATACTCGTGGCTATCATCGGTGCCGACTCCGTAGAGAACCGAGCCACCGAGTTTGTTGACTCGAAGGTGGTTGGCAAGATCCCACATTCTCTCGATGCCTGGATTCTTTTCATTTCCAAGATGGTTCACACCCGGGTGTCCGTTGTAGACCTCGAAGAATCGCTCAGACATCACGGCCGCGAGGTCTTCGAAGGTGATCCCATATTTGTAATTGGGATGATTCAGGTGGGGTAGTATTTCGCGACCTTTCGCTTTTTCGACTTCCAGCACTGCTCGCAAATTGTTCTCCATGGCTTCGCGAACGGTTTTGCCCCCCAAGGGCTTGATCACCTCGTCGAGGTTCGTTGCGTTCATGTGGACCGGGTGGCCTTCGGCGCTATCGGTGATCTCTTCGGCGGGGATCAAGATAAAGTGACCGTTTTGTTCGAGCAAATAGCGATACTCATCGAAGGGTTTGATTCGTACTTGGTACTTGTCCGTACCGGGTTCACCTCGGGTTTCGACCCAGGCTTTTCCAAAGCGCCCGAGGTATCGATCCATGCCTTGGCCATGGCTGCGTTTTTGTACGTCTTGGACGTTCATCCATTTGATGCCTTGCTGCAATACGTTGTGATCGGAGATCGCCAGAAAGTGGTAACCATTTTGCAAGTACCAATCGGAGATCACTTCGGGGAAATCGTTTCCATCGCTCCAGAGCGAGTGGGTATGGAGGTTCCCTTTCCACCAGCGAGGCTCTGGATCGGTATCTCTTTGTTGGGTTTGCGGTGCAAATCCACTGGCCATCGGAAGGAACTGAACCAGACAAACCAAGGCCATGAAGGTTGGGGCAAGGCAAGTAAGTTGCGTTTTGGAGAGGGCTTTTTGCATGGCGATACGAATCATCGAGGACAGGAGGAAGGTTACAAATATTGGTTCATCGGGTAATCATGAGGCGGATTTGGAGCATCCCTTCGATTTCATGTTGTTAAACAAAAGTCGAGGAGTGCGAGACTTTATCATAACACTATTTGGATTGGATGAAGACAGTCCCGGATTTTGGCTCTTCGGGAGTTGTTGTAGGTATCAATCTAGGATACCGTCGGTTTACTACTCGTCTTGCTATTCGTCTTCGAAGCGTGGATTCGGGATGGAACCCATACGCTCACAGATTTCTGAATAAATCTTTTTGGGTTATTCAGGTATTTTTGTCGGTGACTCGGAGTGTATTTTATTCAATGAGCCTACCACTGGCTTTATGCCAGTGGAGGCGTAATTTACAGCTACAGGTGCATAAGATGTGTTATCGTGGCCACCTTGCCCTGGCCGGTCTTCCCGCCAGTTGGCGGGAAGACCGGCCAGGGCAAGGAAGTAGTTTAGATTCTCTCCTTTTGTAGCCGCAAGTCATGGCCCCACCGGCGTGAAGCCGGGTGGTGGCCCATGACGTTTTACCCACAATAATTCCCGAAGAACCTCTTTTTGAAACACAGAGCCAGCCGCCTATACTTCTACTCACGATGACTTCTGAAGAGCCCGGAATGCCTATGGCCTTAACCGTCGTTGTTTTGGTTTTGATTCGGTTGTAGAATACGATTCAAAGTGCATTTCAGCAGATAGGCGGACTACACTGCCATCTGCGTCGGACCTCTACAACGGTTGCCGTCGTTTGGCTTTTATCATGCGAATTGCTCGGGTTGCTGCTCTGACAACCTTATCCTTTGTGCTCAGTGGGTTCCTGCCGCTGTTTGCACAAGAGGCTTTGTCGCAGCAGGCTTCTGTCCAAGAGCCAACGGCCGAGCAGATCGAAGCTTGGGTCAAGGGTCTCGACGATGAACGTTTCGCGGTACGTGAAACGGCCGAGCGTCAGTTGGCTGGCAATCTCTCCTTGATTTTGCCCAAACTGATTGAAATCGCCAAGGCTGACCAAACCAAATCCCCTTGTGGGCTGCTCCAGTTTCTCGGCTTCGTTGCCCAAGATGCATGGAGCCAGCAAGGCAAATTGGCATACGAGTGCCTTGGTCATATCGCCAAAGAGCGAACCACACAGCGGGCAATACTGGCTCAAAAGATGATTCAAAGCATCTCGGTTTCGATGCGAGAGCAGGCCCTCGAGCGACTCGAGCGTGTTGGGGTTCTCTGCAAGGATAGAGAACTTTCCGTTTTGACCCAGGTCAGGCCCGTCAAAAATGCGCTCGTTATCGATGAGGAGTTTCAAGGTACTCAAGAAGACCTTGAAATGTTGCCATGGCTCTTTGATATCCAATTCGTGAAACTCGAAGGTCCAGCGATCACCCCTGAAATGCTCCAGACCGTCGTCAAGCTACCCCAACTTCGGAGTCTGCAAATCGTTGAAACGAACTTGACGAGCAAGGATCTGCGTCCCTTGCTGGTTGCCTCCGACATGGACTTACTTGAAATCCTCTATTCGCCGGTGGACGATCAGTGCATCGAGATACTCCAAGACGTTCCTATCTTTGGAGATCTGCAGCTTTTTGGCACCGAGCTGAGTGCCAAAGGCGCCACCGAACTTGTGGCACGAATTGAGACAGCCAACGTTTTCGTAGGGCGAGGTGGTTTCCTCGGAATAACCTGCGAGCCGAGTTCTTTGGTCATCCAGCAATCGATCAAGGACGGACCTGCCTACAAAGCTGGAATCAAAATGAACGACAAGCTCCGTAAGATCAATGGAGTGCCGATCTATAATTTCGAAGACCTCAGAAAACAGCTCGCTAAATCTGCAGCCGGTGAATCGGTCGTCGTCGAGTACGATCGACCGATTTGGTCATTGCGTCCGATCGACCAAGACCCCGAAAATAAGAATCGCAATCCCGTGCGAGGTCTGCGACAACAACTCGACGGCTACGAAACACACACCATCGATGTGGTCTTGGAAAAGCGTCCATCGAAAATGGAACCCTAGTCAGTCTTGAATGCCCAAAAGCAAACCAAAAAAGATCAAGGCGACGGTGTCTGACCCTAAGGGTTTGAGTCAGATTGCCAAGCTGGCCGTTGAGTGGTTCTCGAAGCATCGGCGAGATTTACCCTGGCGCAAAACCAAAGATGCTTATCGCATCTGGATCAGCGAGTGCATGTTGCAACAGACCCAAGTTGCAACAGTGATCCCTTACTATGACCGTTTTCTCAAACGATTCCCCGATGTCGGTGCACTTGCTGCTGCCGAGCTCGATGAGGTTTATCAGCTTTGGGCAGGATTGGGTTACTATCGACGAGCCAGACAGCTTCACAGCGCTGCGATCCGGGTTGTCGAGTCGGGCCAAGCCCCCTTCCCCACCGATCGCGATGCGATTGCAAAACTACCGGGTGTCGGTCGATACACCGCCAATGCGATTGCATCGTTTGCTTATGATCAACCCTTTGGGATCGTGGAGGCCAACACGCAGCGGCTCTATGCGCGTCTGATGCTCTGCAAGGAGCCTTTGAGTCAAACAGCCGCACAGACCAAGCTTTGGGATTTCTCCCAATCGCTTGTAGAAGCATGGCCCGTTTCACCTGGACTGCTCAATGCATCGCTGATGGAAATCGGAGCTTTGATTTGCAAACCCAAGGATCCGCAATGCCATGCGTGCCCGCTTCAAAGCCATTGCCAAGCTCATCAAACTGGGCAGACATCGAGTATTCCGACGCCAAAACCCAAAAAGCTCATCACGGATCTGCGCGAGATCGGTCTGCTCGTGCGAAACTCGAAACGACAGTGGCTCTTGAGACGCCGAAGTAGCACCGAGCGATGGTCCGGGCTATGGGACTTTCCACGCTACGACTGCACGAACCACGAAAGTGAAACCCAAGCTATCGAGCATGCATTGAAGGAGTTTCATCGAATCTATGGCAAGTCTCTGTCGATTCAGCGCGAGTGCTTATCGGTCAAGCATAGTGTGACTCGCTATAGGATCTTGCTGCGATGTTTCGAGGCGAGTCTTGAAACGGCTCGAACCCTAAGCGCCCGGAGCAAGCTGGCTGCGGACGAGCAGTTCGATTGGTATCAGATCGATGAGCTCGAAAGCTTGGCGCTGAGCTCTTCTGCTCGCAAAGTAGCCGACTGGCTAACAAGACATTACCAATCGTGAAATTTTTGTCGTATTTTTGGCAACCAAAAGTTTTTTCCGCAGTCTTACAAGTAGAGGAAACTGCATCGCTAGCAAACGCGCATGGCGATGCGGTCTGTTTGGCACTGGATTTGCTTGCTAAAGAAGTAGCTTCGATGTCCAAGATGCCAAATTGGACAGCAATGCCCAAGTAGCGAAACTGAGATAACCAAAAGGAGAGACCGCCATGAACCGACTTCCAAGCGATCAAGTGCCATCTGAGGGCAACTCTCAAAAAGTGTTGCTCACGGGTTCGGTTTTGGTATCGAGTCCTTGGGTGCGCGATCCGAATTTTGCCAACAGCGTCTGCTTAATCGTTGAGCATTCGGACAACGGCACTGTAGGTGTCTTGCTCAACCGACCGATGGTTATGGATCCCAAGCCTTTATTAAATTTCCTGTTTGAGGGAGAGGTTGTGGGTGCGGCAAGTGGGATGGCTCACTTCAATTTTGGCGGACCGAACAATGGTCCGATCCTTGCGATCCACAACGAGTCGGCCCTGGCCGAGGGTGGCAACGATCATGGTGTTTATTTGTCGGCCCAAGTAGAAACACTTAGGCAGTTGGCCCAAAGTTCGCCTGAGCATTTGCGTTGGTTCATTGGCCATGCGACTTGGGGCAAGTCGCAGCTTGAGCAAGAGATCGTCTCTGAGAATTGGCTTTTGCTCCCTGCGGTTCCTCAAATCGTTTTCGAGCAAGAGGAGTCGATGTGGAAGCGGGCTTTGGAGTTCTATGGCGATTCGGTGCTGGCGGGCTTTCCTGGGGTGAAAAAAGTCCCGTCTCAGGCGACTTTGAACTAGTTTTGATGACAATCCCGATCGGAACTTCTTGGTGGAAATGCTCTCTGTAGCGGTTTTTTCTTCTGCTAAGGGTCCCTCTTTGGCCGAATAACATCTTGAAAGTGGGATTTTTTGTGCCGAAGGAACTTTACCGGTTTTACCGTCTCTAAAGTCTTTAGGCATTGGAATTTGATTCTTGAGGATGCTGGCTGATCGCAAACCCCCCCTTGTCCGGATAGGTGTCGATTGGACGAATCGAGCCGAAAATAGGGATGGTAGCGAATAGTTGGTTGAAATCGGGGGTCGACCCAACTACTTTCAAAGGTCGCGTGGGAGTTGGCTGAACGTTGAGCCAAATTTTCCCTGGAGCACGTCACTTTATTGCATATGGTGGAAGTTTCGATGAGCGCTTCGCAAAATCGCAGAGTTCGGGAACGTCAGGGTCGCAAATCATCCAAGAAGAGTTTTTTGAGCCGCATGTTGCGGCTCGAGTCGCTCGAGCGCCGAGAGCTGATGGCTTCGGACTTCGCTCCATTCCATAATTACTTGGCCTCAACGGACGTTGACGGGGATTTCAAAATTTCCCCGCTTGATGCCTTGATGGTCATCAACCAACTCAACACCACCGGTTCTGGCTCGCTGGCAGGGCGGTCAGCGCCTCAAACTCGTAGCGGGTTGGTCGATGCCGATGCCGACAACAACCTGTCGCCACTGGACGCTTTGCTGGTGATCAATTCGATCAACCGAGGCGAAGGCGTCGGGGAATTGGCGGAAGTTAAGTACGAGTTTTTTGCGCTCAATGACGACGGTACGCTGGGTGCCAACCTTGACCCGAACCCCAACGATTTCGTTTACGAAGCCAACGTATCGACGGGTCAGAAGTTTGTCGTTCGAACATTGATGGCCGACCTTCGCGGAAATCCATCCGGGGTCTTTAGTGCTTATCACGATTTGAACTTTACCAACCGCGATGGCTCGTCGGCTGAAAAGATGCAGCTTCAGTGGTCTGAGTACAACGCGCTGAAGCTTCGTCAAAGCGATCCTAACGGTACGATTGGCGGTAGTTTCAGGCTCGCTTATGGTTCCGAGACGACAGCGTTGATTCCGATTGCAACCACCTCGCCGCGACCCGGTGTGACGATCCCCAGCAAGCCACTTACTGCAGACAACATTAGGTCTGCCTTGGAAGCACTGCCAGGCATCGGCGTTGGCAATGTTGTCGTCAACGTCAACGAGATCGATCCAGACCCAGGCTTCAACTTTGATATCTTCTTCCGCAATGCCAAGGCGCGGGTCGATATGCCCAATGCCACCATTGCCGAGAACAACCTTACGGCCACTTTGGGGGTAATCAATCCAACGATCACCTCGCAGGATAATCCTTCGCCGAGTCAAACCGTTGTGGCTCGGGCAGCGATGAATTACAAGCCGATTCCGACTCAATTCCCGCTCTATGTCAATGGTCCTAACGGTGTGCTCGACGAGTCGGCTGCTGCGACCGGAAAGCGAACGGTAAAGAACCTCGGTAGCTTCTCGAACTCCAGCGCTCCGATTCCAAGTGCCTCGGCATCGAACCTCTTTGGAATTGTCGATACTGCGTTCCGCGCTGGAGCCTCGGGCACGATCGATCTTGCGGCGACGATCTCTCAGCTACCGGCTCCCGGTAGTGGATCTGGCGAAAACCTTGGTATCGCTCTGTACAACGCCCAAGGTGTTTACTTGACGGCAAGCCAAGTCATTTTGCCCACGGCGGTGATCAATGTTCAAGACCGACTCACTGCGGTCAATGATGTGTTTACGATCAACGAGGATGCACCTGTCAACACATACAATGTGGTTGCAAACGACATCGACCGTTTCGGTAGCTCCAGAGGGATCATTTCGGTCACTCAGCCTGCCGCAGGTGGTACGGTTTCTTTCGACGGTACCGGAACAGCACAAACGATCCGCTTCACTCCAGAGGCGAATTTTAATGGCCCAGTGACCTTCACCTACACGATTCGCAACAACCTCAACGATGTTGCCACCGGAACGGTGACGATGAACATCAACGCAGTCAACGACGCTCCAGTGGTGGTCAATACTGCCTTTGGCGTCACAGAGGATCCAGCTTCACCGCTGCTGATCGCACCCTTGGATGTCTTTGCCCCAGGTCCTGCCAATGAGTCGTCGCAGCTGATTACTCTCTCGATCGTCACTCCGCCACCGGCAGCCCAAGGGACTGCAGTGATCAATGCATCGGGTGTGCTTGAGTTCACACCAGCGGCGAACTTCAATGGCACGGTGACTATGGTTGTGCGAGGAACCGATGACGGCTCTCCTGCTCAGTCGACCAACGCAACGTTGACCATCACCGTCACACCAGTCAACGATGCTCCAGTGGTTGTGCAGACGAGCTTCAGCGTAGCAGAAGACTCGACCTCGGGTGTGGTGATTCTCCCAACGCAAATATTCGCACCAGGCCCATCGAATGAGTCGGCTCAGACAGTGACGCTCTCGCTTGTGACTACGCCTTTGGCTTCTGAAGGTGTCGCGACGATTCTGCAGAACGGATCGCTCAGGTTCATCCCAGCGGCGAACTTCTTCGGTCCTGTGAGCTTCATCGTTCGCGGAACGGACAATGGCTCTCCGGCCCTTTCTACCGATGCGACCCTGACCATCGATGTCACCCCGGTCAACGACGGGCCTATCGCCGTGGACGATACTGGTAGCAGCGCACGGTTTAACGTCATCGGCCTGACAGGAACGCCGACCCCCTTGGATGTCATGCGAAACGACAGCCCGGGGCCTAACGAATCGAGCATCGATTCGATCAGGATCCTTTCGGTCACCTCGACGACTCTTGGGGGTACTGTATCGCTCAATGCCGATCGAACCCGAGTCATTTACACGCCACCTGCAGGTGCTGTCAACACAACCGATTTCTTCAGTTACACGATTGAAGACAACGCTGGTCTAGCCAGCACAGCACGAACAGAAGTCTTTATTCTGCCTCCGACATTCCCATTCGCGGTCGATGATCAGTTTTCAACCACCGAAAAGTCGGAAGACACAAGCTACCCGATCAACGTGACTGCCAACGATTTTGTCAACGAAGGCTTTGTCAGTCGTTTGCTTTCGATCGTTCTGCAACCACAGACGGGTAAAGGCACTGCGACCGTTGTAGGCACCGACACTCCGGATGATCCATCCGATGACCGCGTCGTCTACACCGCTCCAGCATTCGTCAACGGTGGACCGATCTTGGTCGTCTATCAAATGACCGATTCAAAGCCAGGCAGTGTTCCAGTCAATGCAACGCTGACGATCCAAATCTCGGAAGTCAACAATCCTCCCGAACCGTTTGGCAAGAACACTTCGGTCAACGAAGATGCGACACTCGATCTCGATGGTCAAGCCTTCACTGCTGACATTAGCCGTGGGCCCTTCGAGGACAATCAAACCCTGACGATCACCAGTGTGCAGTTGCTTACCGCCGGTGCAGGAACCGTATCGCTGGTCAACGGTAGCATCCGGTTTATCCCTTCTGCAAACTTCAACGGTCAAGCAGAAGTCCTCTACACGGTTCGTGACAACGGTACCACGGCAGGTGTTGCGGATCCCAAGAGCGCCAGTGCCACATTGACGATCTCGGTCTCGGCTGTCAACGATGCTCCGATCACCGTGCCCAAGACCTTGCCGACCTTTCCGACGGTATACCTCGAAGGAAATGTTACGACGATTCCAATCGCCGATGTAATCGCAGGTGATAGGCCTGGACCGGATAACGAGTCGGCTCAGTCTGTGTCCTTCGTTGGAATCATCGGATCGATCACGACGGCCAAGGGTGGTACGATCACACAGCAAGGCAGCAACCTGATCTACACTCCACCTGTGTTCTTCAATAGCTTGGTCGATGGACAGGATTCCTTCACCTACAGCATTGTCGATAATGGTACCCCAGCACTGACTGCTACAGGTACAGTCAACTTGTACGTCAGCGAAGTCAACAATCCACCGGTTGCGGACGATCTGAGTCGGGATGTCTTCGCCGGAGTAAACACAGTCATCGATTTGTCGGCAGCCCTTGATGCGATGAACAAGGGTGCACCGAACGAGTCGGGTCAGAAGCTCACGATCACCGATCTACTCTTCGATCCCGCATCGATTCCAGGAACGCTAACGCTCAATCCTAACGGAACGTCGATCACTTACTTCGCCCCACTTGGAACGAACGAATCGTTCACCTTCCAATATCGCATCGTCGACAACGGAACGACCGCTGGTAACCCTGATCCCCTGGCGGATGTAGGGAACTTTACTATCAAGGTTAATCCGTTCCAACCCAGTTCGATCAAGGGCTTGGTCTTCGTCGATGACAACTTCAACGGAGTCTACGACAACAACGCGGCCGGTTTGGTTGAACTACCAGTCGGTGGAGTCGAAGTAACCCTCAGTTACGCAGATCCAACGAATCCATCGAACACCATCTCGATGACCGAGATGACCGATGCGGACGGATCGTATGACTTCGAACTCTTGCCTCCAGGAACCTACACGGTCAGCTATGTGAATCCTGCCTCGATGATTGAGGATGGTTCTGCGGTTCGTTCGAAGACCTTCACGATCACTCCTCCTGGCGGACAAAACCTAGTGCAGCAATTTGCTGTCCTTGGTATCAATCCATCCTACGGTTCGGCGATTGAGTACTTCGCATCGAGTTTGTACCTCAAGGATTCGACGCTCCGGTCACGCGGCATGTATGCAATCGTCAACTCCACCAGCGGATACAGCGAATGGACATCGCGTAAGGACGGGTTCGAAGGGGATCGATTCCATGAAGTCGTTCTCAGTGCCGATGGCAAGAACGCTTACCTGACTGCAGTCCGAGGAAACGGCCAAGTCTTCACGGCGGTCTTGACCGAGAAGAGGAACTTCATCCGCATCCCCGCAGGCAATGGATTCCAATACGTTCGAATCCTGGCAAGCTCGTCGGATCTAGTGTGGAGTCCGGTCGATATCAATAATCCGCAAATCACTGCTCCGGGCTATCTCGATGCAGTTGACATGTACTTCGTTCAAGAAGATTGGAAAAACTAGTCCTTAGGCTAGTCGTTTCCTAAAAAGGTTCAAAAAACCATCAGAAAGGCCTCGCAACCGCGAGGCCTTTTTGCATTGGTAGCAACCTAGCCGCTTATAAGCTATGATTTACTCCTCACTGCCCGTCCCGCCTCCGACCCCCCAGAAGAATTGCCCTTCATGAGCTTGCGACCAACGAGCTAGCTCTGTTTGGTACTGGCAAGTACGACACCATTCTCTGAATAGATCTAATTGGTAAATGAGCACATCGAATTCACAATCGTCTAATCATCTAGATTCAAAGCAACCGAGCTCGACGACGATCTGGTTGATTCTGATCATGGCCTCGATCGGCTTTGCTTTTGATATTTATGAACTCTTGATGCTGCCACTGATCATCAAGCCGGCGATTGCGGCCCTGAGCGCACCGCTGGTGGATCAAATGGTCAGTGCTGGGACTCCCAAGCCAGATGCGATGGCCCTTTGGGCACCGGGCGGAGACAATTATGTCCTGTGGGCGAGAACCTTGTTCTTTATCCCGGCAGTCATCGGAGGAATCTTCGGACTCTTGGGTGGTTATCTGACGGACCTCTTTGGTCGCCGCGCTGTTTTGACTTTTTCGATTTTGCTTTACGCTCTTTCTGCTTTGGCGGCGGGCTTTGCGACGGATTTGTATTGGCTGTTGTTCTTCCGTTGCCTTGTGTTCATCGGTGTTTGCGTCGAGTTCGTTGCTGCGGTGGCTTGGCTTGCAGAACTCTTTGATGATCCAAAGAAAAAAGAAAAAGCGCTCGGTTATACGCAAGCCTTCTCGTCGATCGGAGGATTGCTTGTCGGAAGTGCCGCAGTGTTAGCAACCTGGTTGGCTCAAAAGGAACTTCTCCCTGCGATCTATGGTAAGCACGAGGCCTGGAGGTATACGCTCATCTCGGGAGTGATCCCAGCCCTACCCCTGATTTTGATTCGCCCGTTTTTACCTGAGTCTCCCAAGTGGCGAGAAAAGAAAGAGTCTGGAATGCTCAGGCGTCCTAGTATTACAGAGTTGTTCTCCCCAAGTTTGGCTCGCACGACAATCATCACCACGCTCCTCTTTGCTGCCAGCTATGGAATTGCATTCGGGGCGATTCAGCAACTGCCACAAATTCTCTCAGGTCATTCGCTCATCGTGAAAGATGCTGAAGCCAAAGGCAAGCAGATGATTGCCGACAAGGAGGCCGAAACAGGCAAGGTGCTCCCCGAAGGTCAAAAGAAATCAATCATCGGTAATTATCGCGATGAGGAAATCGCCAAAGTCACGATCTTTCAAGAAGTCGGCGGATTGGTTGGACGTGTGATCCTGGCCTACCTGGCGCTGGTGATCGTTAGCAGGCAGTCCTTGCTGCGATTCTTCTTAATTCCTGCGACGATCTTTGTTCCGTTGCTTTTTTATTGGATCAGCACTTCTTACAAATCGGAAGATTCGCTTGTTTGGATCAAGGCTGGAATTTTCTTAGCCGGACTGTTTACCGTTGCCCAATTCAGTTTTTGGGGAAATTACATCCCTCGAGTCTTCCCGCTTCACTTGCGAGGAACGGGCGAGAGTTTCGCCGCGAATATCGGCGGTCGGATATTAGGAACCCTTGCAGCCTTTTTGACGATTACGTTTTCGGCTTCCAAGCCACCGGATCCAGGTAAGATCGCACTGGCAGGTGCGGCTGTCGCCGGGGCCTACGCTCTGATCGGACTAGTGCTCAGTTGGATGCTTCCGGAGCCTGGGGCTGAAATAGAGAACGAATGATGAGTTTTGAACTCCAACTGGCTTGTGAATGACCGGCTATGCCATCGACCTCGTTTGCCAATCAGCTCTTCTCGGCTATCGAGCGTTCTCGAACCCTCGAGCAATTGCTCCAGGAACCGGTAGCTTGGATGCTTGCCAATGGTGCTTGGTCGACCATTTGGGTGATGAGTCCCTCGAAGGGTGCCTGGAAAAAACTCCTTGCCGTCGGCAAACCGATCACCCGATCACCCGATCCTGCGAAACTTTCAGATTGCCTAGATAGTCGACGGGTTCAGCACTGCGAGGATTGGACTCTCCATTCGCTTCCTGTTGGCAACGATTTGATTTTTTGTTTAGCGAATCCAAACAGTCACGCCACTTCGGGTGAATCTCAAGAACTATTCCGAGAACAACTCGGGCTCCTTGGACATTGCGTCGAGTTGTGGAATCAGCAGCTTGGCAAAACGCGCGATGTCGTTCGACTCAATCAAATCCTCGAAGTCTCGGCCAATTGGCATGCTCATCAAGATTTGGATCGACTTTTGCAAGACATCGCGCAAGCGGCAACTCGATTGCTCCGAAGTGATCGAGCGAGTATTTTTTTATGGGATAAGCAGACTCGGGAACTGGTCGGACATCCGGCACTTGGGATGGAAGGTAAGCCCCTTCGGATCGCTGATGACAAGGGGGTTGCAGGAGCTGTGCTCAAAAGCCAGCAACCCCGGCGATGGGATCGCTCGGATCCCACCGACGAGGTCGATCGACGTGTCGATACCAGCAGTGGATATCGTACCGACTCTCTGCTTGCGGTTCCTCTGGTGGATCTCAAAGGCAAACCGATGGGTGTCTTCGAGGTCATCAATCACCTCGACGGTCGATTCGATCGGCAAGACGAGAACGAGCTGATCGAGTTGGCTAGGCATGCCTCGGCGGCTTTAGCCAATACACAAACCATGCAGAGGTTGATCCAGACTCGCGATCGACTGACTCAAGACGCAGCGCAGCAGGTTCAGCTCATCGGCTCATCGCCGGAAATGACCAGTCTAAAGTCAACGATTTCAAGGGTTGGAGACACCGATCTTGCTGTCTTGCTCCTGGGAGAGAACGGTACGGGGAAAGAAGTCGTATCGAGGCAGATTCACTATCAAAGCAAACGGCGTTTTGAACCTTTCATCGCGGTGAATTGTGCCGCAATCACCGAAACGCTCTTAGAGAGCGAACTCTTCGGGCATGAAAAAGGTGCCTTTACCGACGCGCACGAAACCCGATCGGGCAAGTTCGAGTTGGCCTCTGGCGGTACCTTGTTCCTCGATGAAATCGGGGATATGAGTTTGGCAGGTCAAGCCAAATTGCTTCGAGTGCTCGAAGAGAAGGTGGTTGTGCGTGTCGGTGGTTCGACAGCGATCCCTGTGAACGTTCGGGTCATCGCTGCGACGAATCAAAACCTTGTCGAATTGGTTCGCCAAAAGAAATTCCGCGAAGACCTCTATTTCCGGCTTACGGTCGTGACGATGAACCTTCCTCCTCTGAGGCAGCGTGGGGAAGACGTTCTGCAGCTTGCTGATTTCTTTTTGACTCTGTTTTGCAATAAGATTGGGCGAGACAAGCCCGTACTTAGCTCTTCGGCAAAAAAACGTCTAGCCAACCACGATTGGCCAGGAAACGTCCGCGAGCTAAGAAACATCATCGAAAGGATTGCTTATCTGACCACAGGGGATCTGATCGATGATACCCAAATCGACTTTGTCCGATCCCCAAGAGCCGATGATTTAAACTCGTCGGACTTGATCGATTTGTCAAAGCCACTGGCTGAAGCCACAGATGATTTCCAAGTGCGGTACATCGAGCAGCAGATCAAAGCATGCAATAAAAACATGACTCTGGCTGCGGAACGCATGGGGATGCAAAGATCGAATCTCTACCGGAAAATGAAACAGCTCGGGATGAATCATCACGAACAAGATCCAGGCCCTGGGGGCTAGGGCTGGTTCATTCTCCTGCGAAATCGACTATGCTATCGGCTCTGCCCAAATGAGCGACTCCATTTTATTCAATCCAATGCTAAGTCCATTCACACGAAGTCTCGTTTTGTCCCTGTTTTCCGTAGGGCTCATGATCACCCCTTCCACCGCTTGGGCTGACGATCCAATCAAGGTGCAAGGCGAGTACATTAAGAGTGGCCGGGGGATCCAGGTGGCTGCTTTGGCTAAGGAGAAATACCGAGTCACGACCTATCAAGGTGGCTTGCCTGGAGAAGGTTGGGACAAAGGGCCCGTTCAGGTGCTCGAAGTCGATGACGATGAGCTCGAAGATCTTCTCGATGGTGCGATGTCGGTCGATCGCATTAGTCCGACGCTTGGTTCCAAACCACCTAGTTCAGCAATCGTTCTTTTCGATGGCACCCAGGCGAGTATCGACGAGCATTGGGCAAATGGGACGAAACTCTTCGAAGACAATCTGCTCCTTGCAGGTTGCACGACGAAGAAGAGCTTTCGTGACTATCGGCTCCACCTTGAGTTTCGAACTCCATTCGTTCCGCAGGCGCTCGGGCAAGGCCGAGGCAATAGCGGCGTGTATCATCAGGGACGATACGAGACCCAAGTCCTCGACTCGTTCGGGTTTGACAATGAGGGGAACACTTGCGGTGCGATCTACGGTGTCAAGCCAGCCGACTTCAACGCTTGCCTTCCCCCGATGCGCTGGCAAACCTACGACGTGGAGTTCATCGCTGCACGATGGGATGCCCAAGGCAAGAAGATCTCCGATGCTCAGCTTACGGTTTGGCTCAATGGGTACCCGATCCATCGCGACCAGAAAGTACCTGGTTCAACCACGGCGGCCCCTGTTGGAGAGAATCCCAGCGATGGCCCGCTGTATCTTCAAGATCACGGCAATCCGGTGACTTACCGAAACATTTGGTTGGTACCATTCGATGCCGAGCAAGTCGCCAAACGGCCTAGAGTTGCTGGTTATGAACGTATCGCTGCAACGGGCAGCAGTTTGGCCGACCGAGAACTCGGTGGTCGGATTCTCATCAGTGAACTCGGGTGCACGAGTTGCCATGCCCCAGGGAAATTCGCTCAGGTCTTTGAACAAAAAAGTGCGCCGGTTCTCGAGCAAATCGGAAGTCGGGTTCGTTCGGGTTACATCGGTTCGATGCTCCTCGATGTGCATTCAAGCAAGATTGGTACAACGATGCCTGATTTGCTCCATGGGTTGAGTCAGCCACAAAAGGTGCAAATGGCTCAGCGACTAGGTGCTTATTTGGAATCCACCGGCAAGAGCCGCAAGCACACGCGATCCGATGCACAAGCAGCCCAAAGAGGCAAGCAACTTTACGAAAAAGTCGGTTGCACGATCTGCCACGCAAACGCCGACGGTACTCGATTGACGGCTACGAGTGTGCCTCTGCCGAATCTATCGAAAAAATATTCATTCGATGGGCTCGCGCTGTTTCTCAAGCAACCCCATGATGCTCGCCCCGCAGGACGAATGCCAAGTATGCACCTGGATGACAATGAAGCTCGCGATTTGGCTCATTATTTACTCAAAGAGATCGATCCCTCCGATGCCCAACCTAATACCAAATACGCTGTCTATGAAGGTGGGTGGAATAAGTTGCCAGACTTCGAAACGCTCAAGCCTATTGCAGTAGGAACTTGCGAAGGTTTCGATCTATCGGTAGCAGGCCGTACCAATAATTTCGCCGTGCGATTTGAGTCCTATGTTGTGCTCGACCAGGCGGCGAAAGTTCGGTTTCATTTGGGATCGGATGATGGGAGTCGGTTGCTCGTCGACGACAAAGTCGTCGTCGATGTCGATGGGATCCATCCCCATCAAACCAAGTCTGCCGAGACCGAGTTGTCTGCCGGTCCTCATCGACTCGTCGTCGAGTACTTCCAGGGCGGCGGCGAATGGACGGTCGATTTGCAATGGGAAAGTTCGCAACTGGTCAAGCAACCTATCGACGGTTGGTTGCAACTCGAAGCGAATCAAACCCGCAAAGCATCGTCTGAGGAGCAAACCGATCCGGCTTGGATCTCCGAAGGCAAGGTTCTATTCCAGTCTTTGGGATGCGTTCAGTGCCATGCGATGAAGGAAACCGACAAAGCCGAGTCGAAGCTCTCGAAGGCACCAGCGATCGATATGCTCAATACCAGCGCAGGCTGTTTGGCGAATGAAATCCCCGCAGGGCTTCCCGATTACCGTTTGACCTCGTTGCAAAAAGAAGCGATCGTCGTTGCTTTGGGGATAGACCCAGCCAAAGAGTTTTCGCACGAGGATCATTCCAAGTACACGCTTGCGAAACTCAACTGCATCGCTTGCCACGAGCGCAACTCGTGGGGTGGACCAGAGTCTGACAAACTCGACCTGTTTACCTCGACGATTCCCGAGATGGGGGACGAAGGCCGATTGCCTCCGAGGTTGACCGGTGTAGGAGACAAACTCACCGATGCGTATCTTGACAAGGTGCTGGCCGAAGGTGCCCGCCATCGACCCTACATGCAGGTGCGTATGCCGCGATACGGTTCGGCCACAAAAGGCTTAGCCGAGCATTGGAAGCAGACCGATCGGCCAGCCCAGGATCATGTTGCCCAAGGCCCTGATGAGGCGGAGATCCGAACGCTCGCTTCTGGGAGATTGTTGGCCGGTAACAAGGGTCTCTCGTGCGCTCAGTGCCATACCTTTGGTAACCAACGCGCCATCGGCATTCAGGCCATCAATATGCTCACGATGACCGAGCGACTTCGACCAGAATGGTTCCGGCGTTACATGCTCGAACCTACGAAGTATCGGCCAGGGACTCGAATGCCAGCGAGTTTTCCAGAGGGTGTCAGTGTTCTAAAGACGGTCTATGAAGGGAACGCGGATCATCAGATTGCTGCGCTTTGGAAGTATTTGTCCCAAGGCACCCAAGCTGCAATCCCTGAGGGCTTGCAGCGAGACCAGATCGCCCTGGAGCCCCAGGATCGACCGATCCTCTATCGAAACTTTCTCGAAGGGCTCTCGGCGCGTGGAATCGCTGTAGGTTATCCCGGAGGATTGAATATCGCTTGGGACGCCCAAACGATGAATATGGCTAAACTTTGGCAAGGTCAGTTCATCGATGCTTCGATGCACTGGAGAGATCGCGGGGTCGGAAGGCAAAAGCCGCTTGGCGATTTGGTTCTCAATTACGAAAACCGCCCTGCAGTCGCATGGCTTAAAGATCCTTCGGATGCTTGGCCAGATACAAAACAAGTCTCCGAGACCTACAAGTTCCTAGGTTATAGAACCGACAAGTCCGGGCATCCGACATTCCGTTATAATCTAGGTCAGACGATCGTTGGAGATCGAGCCGAACTGAGCATCGGAGCTAAAGATTCGCCGGGGCTTAAGCGAACCCTCAGTATCCAAACATCCAAGGATGACCGAGCTGGAGGTTTATGGGTGCGATTGGCAGAAGGTTCCAAAATCACTGCCGATGGTAAGAACACTTGGAACGTCGACGACAAATATCAGGTGACACTCCCCGAATCGATCGCAACGACCGCGCAGGTGCGAGAGTCGGCTGGGAAGAAAGAGCTGATTGTTCCGATCGATAAGCTACCATCGCAAGCCTCAGGTTCTATGGAGCTTGAGTATTACCTTCGTTGGTAACAATCGACGGGATCAGAAACGAAAATCTTTTATGAACAACAAAATAATGCGACATCAATTTTTAACAACATGGATGCTCTTAGGTTCTTGCCTGACGATGGGCTTGCGTGATGCAAGTGGCCAGGAATCGACGAAGAAAAAGGATTTCAAGGAGTCCGATTACTACGCGATACGTTCGTACGAGATTCCTGAGGGGGTCGAGTTAGAGGCGACCTCGTTCCAGAGGATGCCCGATGGAAAGCTTGCGGTCGCTTCACGCAGAGGTGAGATTTGGATGATCGCCGATCCCTTGGGGAGCGATTTTTCGGCCAAGCAGTTTAGTCGTTATGCGCATGGCCTGCACGAGCCTATCGGCATGGATTATCGCGATGGATGGCTGTATGTCACACAGCGCCCTGATGTATCGCGATTGAAGGATACCGATGGGGATGGTCAGGCCGATGAGTTTGAAGTCGTCGCTGACGGTTGGCAGATCACTGGGGATTACCATGAATACGCGTTTGGCTCCAAGTTTGACAAGGAGGGGAACATTTGGGTCGTGTTGTGTTTGACAGGATCCTTTGGCAGCGACGCGCTGTATCGGGGCTGGGCTGTTCGCGCCACTGCAGATGGCAAGACGATTCCAACGACCAGCGGTATTCGATCCCCTGGTGGTATCGGGATGAATGCGCTAGGCGATGTCTTCTATACCGACAACCAGGGACCTTGGAATGGAACCTGTGCACTAAAGCATTTGAGTCCTAAGAAGTTTGTAGGGCATCCGGGCGGATTTAAGTGGTATGACCAGGCTCAAGCTTATATGGGCAAAAAGCCAACCGAGCCCAAGGATGGGAGTCGCTTTGTGGTCGAAGCCGACAGGATCCCCGAGTACGAGCCACCTGCAGTCTTGTTCCCTTATGGCAAGATGGGGCAATCGGCAGCCGGGATCGCTTGCGATACCACCGGGGGCAAGTTCGGACCGTTTGCCAATCAAATGTTCGTCGGTGATCAAACCTTTAGCACCGTCATGCGATGCTACTTGGAGAAAGTTCAGGGGCACTATCAAGGTGCTTGTTTTCCGTTCCGAGAGGGGCTCGATTGCGGGGTTGTTGGATTGGAGATGCAGCCCAATGGGATGATGTTTGTCGGAGGAACCAATCGCGGTTGGGGTTCACGAGGAAGCAAGTCGTTCTGTGTTCAACGCTTGGACTGGACCGGTCAGACGCCCTTCGAAATTTTAGAGATGAAGGCCCGTAAGCAAGGCTTTGAATTGGTCTTTACAAAGCCTGTCGACAAGAAGTCTGCCGAAGATGTAACTTCCTACGAGATCAAGACATTCACTTACATCTATCAGGGGGCTTATGGAAGCCCCGAAGTGGACGCTACGACACCGACGATCAAATCGGCCAAGGTATCAGCCGACGGGTTGAAGGTCGAGTTGATCATCGATGGGCTCCAAAGAGGCCATGTGCATCACTTGGTTTCCAAGGGGGTGCGTTCGGCCGAAGGCTCCGTGCCTTTGCTTCATGCGGATGCTTACTACACACTGAATTACCTAGCAGAGTGAAAGTCCGCAATGGCTTTAGTTGCCTTGTTTCGACCGTCCTAACAGTTCTTGAAAGCGACTCAAACTTTGGAAACACAGAGAGCACAGAGAGCACAGAGAGGGTGTAGTCTTCATTAAGGGACTGTGTTTCTACTGTTTCAAAAATTAGCCACAACTAAGAGAAAGTCCCAGCATGCACTTAACATCAAGATCAATGTCGCTCTGGTCTCCCGGTTTTCAGTTTCTCTTTGTGTGGATATGCTTCATCGGTGGGCTCAGCACGCGAGACTTATCAGCTCAGGATTGGATCGATAAGCTTGAGCATAAGGTTGTCGACAACCAAGGGGTCAAGATTCACTATGTGAAAGCTGGGACTGGGCCGCTTGTCGTTTTCGTGCATGGGTTTCCTGACTATTGGTATTCATGGCGTCATCAGTTGCAAGGACTGCAGGATGAGTCGACGGTCGTGGCGCTCGATACGCGAGGCTACAACCTTAGCGACAAGCCTGAATCTGAAGAGCAATACGATATGCCGCTACTTGTCTCGGATGTCCTAGCAGTGATCAAGAACGAAGGGCAATCCAAGGCGACTTTGGTCGGCCATGATTGGGGAGGAGTGATCTGTTGGTCGGCCGCTGCGGCCCATCCGGAAGTCGTCGAGAATCTTGTGATTGTCAATCTACCCCACTTGGCGTGCTTGGCTCGCGAGCTTCAGGCCGAGAATTCCGCGCAGCATAAAGCTTCACAATACGCCAGGAGTTTTCAGAATAAGGAATCCCACAAGTTTCTCAATGCGGAGATTCTTGCAAACATCGTACCGACACAGTCTCCCGAGGATCGCCAGCGGTATAAGGAGGCCTTTGAAAAATCATCGATGAGCGGATTGATGAGTTACTATCGACGAAATTATCCTAAGGAGCCATATCAGATCCCCCAGATTCCTAAAATGCAAATGCCCGTTTTGCAGTTTCATGGTCTAGCCGATAAAGCATTACTGGCTCCAGCCCTGAACAACACCTGGGAGCACCTAGCCAAAGACTGGACGCTCGTGACACTACCAGCAACAGATCATTGGGCACATGTTCAACAACCCGATAAAGTGACTCAGACCATGCGATGGTGGCTCAGGATGCAAAGGCAAGCCAAGGATTAGTGGTTCGTGGTTTTACTGCCGGTCGAAGTACGCTTCACGAACCTCGGATTCCAGGGTGAGCGTATCGGCAAGGGCCGCTCGAAAACGATCTTGATTGAGCCAGTACAGCAAGCATGGTTCGGTGGCCCAGACACTCGCGTTTCTCGGTTGGCCCGACAAGAGTGCCATCTCTCCAAAAAAATCCCCTTCGCCAAGCACGACGACCTCTTGTTCGGGGTGTCCTCGGCGAACCGATACTCGGCCTTGGCGAATCAAGTAGAAGCGATCGCCTGCGTCACCTTCGCGGATGATTTGTTCTCCAGCAGCGACGCTTTCGATTTTGAATTCGTCGGCAACACGTGTGAGTGTTCGCGGGGTGACTTGTTCAAACACTCGGCAACGTGCAAGCATCTGAGTGATGATCGCTGCTTCTTTGACCAGTGCATCGGAGCGGATCGAACCGTCGACGAGCGTTAGGATTCGGTCTGCGACATCCAGGATCCGATTGTCGTGAGTTACGATCACGATCGTGGTTTGTTTTTCACGAGCGAGTTTTTGGAGTAGTTCGACGACCGTACGTCCACTTTGTTCATCCAATGCCGCTGTCGGTTCGTCGGCTAGGACCAGTTTGGGTTCATGGACGAGTCCTCTGGCGATGGCAACGCGTTGCTTTTGTCCACCGGAGAGTTGTTTGGGACGGTGGTGCATCCGGTTTTCGAGTCCCACGGCTCTGAGAATCGATTCGGCTTTTCCCAGTTGCTCTCCGGCAGAGAGTTGGCTTTGGCACAGTTCGAGAGCCATCCGGACATTTTGCGTGGCTGTCAGGGATTCAAAAAGATTATGAGCTTGGAAGATAAAACCCACCTGACGTCGAAACTCTTGCATGGCTCGAGGAGTGGCTCCAACGAGAGATTGACCTAGCACCTCGAGGTTTCCCTCCTGGACGCTTCGTAGGGCACCAAGAAGCGTCAGTAGGGTTGTCTTTCCTGAGCCGCTCGGCCCGGTCATGATCAGGATTTCCCCGGGGTAGACTGACAAATCGTTGTTAAAGAGAACCTGTTTGCGAAGTTCGCCAGTTCCGAAATAGTGGCTCAGCCCCCGAGCCTGGATCGACGGGGTTTGACCCAGAGAAATTTTCGATCGGGTCGTCGGGTCAAATTGTGTCGCCCGCTCGTCGGTGCGAGGGATCATTGCGTTTTGGCATCCATCGTTTGGAATTTCTTTGGTAATCTTTTTCCTGGAACCTCTCGCTGGTCCATGTCTCGAATTACCCTAGAAAAAGAATGATAATCGGACATTTTATAAAAAAATCATCGCAAGCGAAGTTGCCTTTGTTTTTCGGGGTTTTCCCTGCTTTGGTGATCGCTTTTGGATTGATCGGAGCTAGTTTCCAAGGGGTTTACTCGCAAACTCCAACTCCATCTGCCAAAGAGAACAAAGCGGTCCTGGGTGATAAATCCCCCAAAGGAAGCATTGTCGCCCAAGGGCGATTGCAACCGACCAAAGGGGTCTTGAGGCTTTCGGCCCTTCCGGGCGATCGTGTCGAAAAGGTGATCGCTCAGGCCGGCTCGATGGTGTCCCAAGGCGAACCACTGATTGTTTTCGAGAGCGCAAAACTCAAGCAACTCGAACTGGAAATCGCAAAGCTAAAACTCGCAGATGCTGCTCTGCTTTACCAAAGTTCACTCCGGGAAGCACGTTTGGCGATCGATACAGCCGAGTTGAAACTTCGCTCTGCCGAACAAATGCAAAAACAAGCTCAATCGAATCTGGAGCTTGTGGGCCGACAGACTCAAATCCTCAAAGGACTCGACGAGCAAATAAAGACACTTGAATCGATTCGCAGCAATCCTCGCTTGCGAGGTGCCGTCGGGAGTATGGAAATCGAGGCCCTTCAAAGCCAAAAGATCCATGCCCAGTCCGAGTACGATCGAAGCTTGTTGGGTGCAACCCAAGCCACCCAGACAGCAGCCGATCTCGTAGCTCAAGCACAGTCGGTGGTCCAAAGTGCCAAGCAAGCCGAAGAGGAACTTAAGGCCAACCCAGGTTATCGCTCCTTAGAAAAACAAATCGAGCTATTAGAAATGCAACTTGAGCAGTCCACGCTACTTGCTCCATCAGCCGGGACGATCCTCCAGGTCAATGCCTTGCCAGGTGAGCGCACGGCAGCAAGTCCACTCATTGAGATGGCCGATCTGACGCAATTGTCATGCGTTGCAGAGGTGCACGAAGCGGATGTCGGTCTAGTGCGCATCGGCCAAGTTGCACAGATGCAGTCGGCATCGCTGTCCAAGTCGATTCGGGGCAAAGTCACCCGCATCGACCGCGTTGTCGGTTCCCCTCAGATCCGCTCACCCAACCCGCTTGCCCGCTCGGACTTTCGGTCGATCGCCGTTTGGATCCAGATCGATCCAGAGGATATCCCGTTGGCGTCCGAGAGGATCCAGTTGCAAGTCGAAGTGTCGATCAGCCCGTGATCGGGGCTTTGGCATTGACCAAGACCAAGGCGATCCAAAAGCTAACAAGCAGCAGCAACCAAACAATATCGAGAAAGTGCCAGTAGAGGGTGCAGACCTTTAATCCGATGTTTCGCTCGTGGTCGTAACGGTTGGCCAGAGCATTTCTTGCCGTCCAACACAGGCCGATCGCTCCTCCGACGACGTGGGCGGCGTGTAAAAACACCAAGATAAATGTGTATCCGTAAGCGCTTTCATTGCGAGTCGGAGCATCGGCAAGCCCATCGAGCAGGCGTTTCATCCCGTCAGATTGGATAAATAGAAAGCCGATCCCCATGATGCATGCTCCAATTGCCATCTGCTTGACCCTGAGCAAACGGTCCCGTTTAGCGGCCCGGTAGGCCAATTCCAAGCAAACCGAGACTCCTGCAAGAAACAGGGTCGAGGGAATAAAGCTCCATGGAAGCGTCATCCGCTGGGTGATGGCATGGTCGGACTGGACTCGCATCGCGATGTAGATCACGTACAAGAGGATGCTCGAAACGAAGAAAACCGCGAGCGACCCGATAAACAACCAAATTCCTTGTGTGGCTCGGGCATCGGTGGGCAAAACCCCATTTCTGCCCGAAGAAGGGTTCGGGTTGTCAAAATCGTTTGAGGATTCAGGATAGTTGGTCAAGGTGAAGTTCTCGGTGAGGTAGTTGATGTGCCTTTAGGCTCCTGACAGTGTAGCAACGAGGGAAATCGGCAGCATTCCAGAAAAGCTGGGAGATGTAGGGGATTTGACGAGCGTGAGGCCCCAAATGCTGGCATATCAGTGAGAATCGTTTTCAAAGTTTAGGCCCGATTTTTCGATACGCTTTACCTAAACCGACTCAATTCGACACGCTGGCAGTTCCGATACTACCAGCACATACCGATGTAGTGCGTTATGGTACCAAGGGGGCCAAACGCTGGAACTTCGAGGAACGGGTGGGAAATCGACTATGTCAATTTTGCAACGAACTTTGCGAACGTTTGTACTCACGGCGGCCGCCATGGCTGGACAGCTGGGGTTTGCCGATAGTGGCTACCACCCGTTCTCTGAGCCCGTGGACTTTGATCCTGATTGGCAGCTCTTTGCACCGATGCAGCTCCAAGACGTTGAGGATCTGTCTCCTCGGCAGCGGGCTCCATACGGATTGTACTTGACCTACGACCGGATCTATACCGGCATGACCCGACCCGAGGTCAATGGTCAGAGCTATCTGATGGATTCGACCTGGGGCAACCGCTGGGATTTTGGTTGGATGAACCGAAAGGAAAGCGGCTGGTCGTTTTCTTATCAGGTCGTCACGGGACCAAACGTCTATCATGGCTACGAGCAGTTGCGACCCAACGGCTTTACAGATTCCGAGATCGATGATGATTCAGACGTTCCGTTCTTCCGTCCAACGCCTTTTGATAACGATCCATACACTTTGGAACGGACCTATGATGTCGTTCAGAGCATCAACGTAGGTAACTACTCGAGTTTCGAAGCCAATAAGACTTGGCGTATGGAGCCTTACCGCTACGGTGGCATGCTCGAACCGCTAATCGGCTTGCGATATGTTAAATTCGTAGACACCGCTCGCAGCGACGACTACCGAACCTTCCAAGCAGAAGATCCATTTGACCCGACGGAAATCCTCGGCCTTGGCGAAGTCTACACCAACGACTTGGTTCAATCCAGAAACGACATGATCCTCGGACAACTCGGTTTCCGATACTTCCGCAACATCCGCCGCTGGACGCTCTCGTCGGACTTCAAAGTCTTCGCTGGACACACGTTTCAAACCCAAGAGATCACTCGCTACGTCACTACCACGGTCTATCCGGACGACGTAGCCGTTGGCGACGAACCGATCTCCGACGGTGACCACAGGGGAACATCGTTCTTCTCAACAAGAAACAATGAAACTCCAGTAGGATTTGACCTGCGAACCGAGGCAGCCTTCAGTGCCACCAAGCACATCGATCTGCGGGTCGGCTTCCAAATGATTTACTTCGGCCAAGGCATCTGGCGCGGGGCGACTTTGAATCAAGGGAACAACCTGGATACCAATCAGCAACTGGTCATGCCCGGCGTGACATTCGGTTTCGCTGTCAACCGCTAAAGCTTGGGGCGTGATTCAGCAGCCGACACGTTGGCTAGCAAAGGATCTGTCTCTTGGAATCAAAACACAGAGCGAGTCCCCTAAGTGGCTCGCTCTGTGCATTTAATGCTTGCATTAAATGCGACTTGGCATTGAGCCCAGCGACCGGAAATTGGTACATACCCAAATTGCGCTCCGAGGCTTTGGATCGCAAGGTTTGAACACCAGCAGGCTCAAAGTGCCTGGAACGAGGAAGCTAGGATGTTATCCAAGAAAAAACAGCGGTGCGAGCAGGCTTTTGAGATTCCGTTAATGCCATCGATCTTGGTAGGAACGGCTCTGTGTTGCTTGTTCTACTTTGTGATTCTTTTGCCACCCTTGCGTCATCCTTTGGTGATCCGCTATGCCCTATGCCATTGGGTGGCCGTCGCGTCGGCATGGCTGTTCTTTACCGCCACGGTCTATCTTTTCCAAAAGCTACTAGCGCTCTTTAGCCAGAGACGTTTCGCGAACCAACTCGAACCGGTCTTAGAGCAGTGGGTCGACCATCGCTCCGAATGGGACTTGGATCCTTCGATCGACGGTTACCGCCGTGCGACCTCGCTGGAGTCCTTGTGGAGACTTCAAAAGAAGCATTTAGTTCAGTCTTGGTTTGGACTGCGACTAGGTCGTTTGCTCAGCCGACAGGTCGAACGTCGTTCGATCGCACGTTTGGATGAGGACATCCAAGAGTTTGCCGAGCGAGATGCCGACTCGCAGCATTCGAGCTATGCGATGGTTCGGATCAACTGCTGGGCCATGCCGATGTTAGGGTTCCTTGGAACCGTTATCGGTATCAGCGATACTCTCGGACAGATGGATGCCCAAGCTCTTGCCAGCGGATCCCAAGAAGCGATGAACGGACTCACGAGCGGTCTGTATGTGGCTTTCGATACCACTGCCGTTGGACTAGTACTGACCATGGTCGCGATGTTCATCCAGTTTTTTGTGCAACGAGCAGAGTTGTCCTTCCTGGCCTCGATCGATCAGAGTGCCGCTTCGGCTATGCACCGCTGCCTGTCCGATCAGGAGCATTCCGATACACGCGATGTCGAAGCATCCCTGAAGCTCATCGCCAATCGCCTCATCGAGTCGACGCAGCGGCTCGTCCAGCAGCAATCCCAACTGTGGCAAGAATCGATCTCGCAAGTCCACAGCGAGTGGGCTAACGCCAGTGCTAGGGCCACCGAGACATCGCTCGGCACAGTCCAGCGAGCTTTGGCAAGCACTCTGGCCGAGCACCGCGACTCGATGCGAGAATGCCTCACTCAATTGACGGTCTTGCAAAACGAAGGTGCTCAGCAAATCGATGGCCGTTTCCAGCAATGGCAAACGACCCTCTCGGAACAGTCTCGGCTTGCCTTAAGGCAACAACAAGAAGTCACAAAAAACGCCGAACTGCTGCAAAAGCTCCTCGACTCGACCCAACTGGTTCAGGCCATGCAACAACCGATCCAAGCTACCTTGGAACGCATGACTCAGTTCGATCGCTTCCAAGAGGCAGCTTTGAGCTTGACCGAAGCGGTCATGGTCTTGAGCTCTCAGCTCGAGCGCTCCGGTCACGTGTCGCGGCAGGCGGTTCGTCGAAGAGCTGCCCGGGATCTGCAAGTCGATGATTCAGCCGATGAGCCTGAAGCATCCAGCGACCAGATTGCTCAGGCTGTCGTATTGAAGTTGGATTCACCATCAACGAGAAAAGTTGGATGAGCAAACGATCGCGTGGCAACGATTATGCCCCATCGACTTTCCCTTTCCTTGCAGTACTGCTGTGCGTCATCGGTGCGCTGATCCTCTTGCTGGTCATCAGTGTCACGAATTCAAGAGCCTCAGCGAAAAATGAAGTTCAAGAGGAGCTCAGTCAAGCGATCGAGCAGGCCAAAGAAAATTCCGATTATCTGGTTTCGATTTCCGAGGAACTCCAGGCCAGGCGCCAGCAAGTCAAAAAGCAAATCGAATCGCGTCGCAGCGAACTTGCACGAACCGAAGACCACATCACGAGGCTCGAAAAAGAGCTCGAAGATTCTATAGCTCGTCTTCGGAGCCTCGAAGCGACATCCAGTACACCAGAAAATGCGCTCGACAATTTATCGCAAATCGAGCAATTGAAAGCTCGCATCGAAGAAGAAAAGCGAAAACTCTCCGAGAAGATCGAGCGACAGAAAGACCAAACGCCAGCCTTTTCGATCATCCCCTACGATGGAGCCAATCGGACCACGCGACGCCCGGTCTATCTCGAATGCACACAACAGGGTGTCGTGATTCAGCCCGAAGGCATACTCATCACGATGGAGGATCTAGGGCCACCTCACGGGCCTGGAAATCCACTCGATGCGACGCTTCGTGTCCTGAGAACAGCTTATCAAGCCCGCGACAATGTCTATGGGATTACCATCCCCCCCTACCCTCTTTTGCTCGTACGTCCCGATGGTATCCATAGCTATGCCCTAGCTCGCTCGGCGATGTCCGGTTGGGATGATCAATTCGGCTACGAACTGATCGATGCACAAATGGAACTTGCATTTCCCGAAGGGATCCCCGATCTGAAAAACGAACTGACGAAAACTTTGGCTGTCGCCAAAGATCGACAGCGTGCCCTGGTTGCTGCTTTGCCTGCTCGCTTCAGTCGAAACCCCTACGCGAGCTCATCCGAGGATACTTGGGACTCCATCGACTCCCAATCCAGAGGCCAATCCTCCAGTGGTCAATCACAAGAGCGATCGGGTAAATCACCCCAAGGCTCAGCCGATAGCCGCCGATGGGAAATGGTTCAGCAACTTCCTCCTGGGATCTCCGATTTGAATTCTCTAGCCAGCGATCCACAATTACCCGGTTCGAATCAAGTCGCAATGTCAGGTGGTAGCGATGGGCCAGTTGGCCAAAGCAGCAATGAGGATGCTCCAATAAGCGGTACTTCGACTTCGCAACTTCAGGGCACTCAGAGCCAAGGGAGTACCGTGGCAACAAGCTCCTCGGGGCCTAGTGCATCGAGTCGTTTCTCATCCTCAAGTAGTGGTTCGTCTCAAGGGGCTGCTTCTGCTGCCGGCCAAACGGCCCAAGAAGCTGAACTCGAGCAGGCTATTAAAGAAGAGGGGCTCAAGTCCAAAGGACAGTCAAGCTCGAAGAAAGGTTCTGGCCAGAGCAAGACGGCAAGCAGCGACAGCGAACTGAAACCCATCAGCGTCTCGGCCGGTAAAGATTGGGCCACGACGCGTATGGATAACAAGTCGACACCCGTCTCAAGACCTATCCGCATCATCGCACTTCAAGACCGATGGCTCATGTGCCGCGAAGGCCAAGACTTCAAGTACGATTCTGAGATACTCCTTGAGCTGGGACCACAAGCAGCCTCCGAGCAGCTTCAGGAAGCGATCCGCGATAGGGTCGAATCCTGGGGGCTCTCACTGCCAGGTGGCTACTGGGTTCCTTCATTGACCGTACAAACGGCTGCCGATGCCGATCAGAGTGTCGCACGATTGCAAAGACTCCTCGAGGGGAGTGGAGTGGTTATACGCACAGAACCACTTGTGGTGCCTCCAACACGCGGAAATACCAAGAGGTAGCACTCCATGGCAAAACGCAACGAAGATGAGCTTGCAGTCGGCGAAGACTCCTTCATGGACACGATCGCAAACCTTGTGGGCATCATGATCATTCTGGTGGTGATCGTGGGTGCAAAAGGTTACGCTGCTGCACGAACGTCGGCAAGAGAGCAGGCTCATGATCAAATCGAGCAGCTCAAGTCTCCGGCGAGCCAAGCTGAGAATCTCGACCGAGATCTCGATGAGCAAATCGAACAGCTTGAAAAATACCAACTCGAAACAGCTTATCGAAACGCCGAACGAATGACGCTGGTCGATCGAAAAACGCTCATCGATCAACAGATTCGCAAGCGACTCGAACAGCTCGATCAGCAAGCCCAACAAGCCTTCGAGGCCCAAGCCCAGGCCAAGGCTCTAGAGCGGGATCTTGAAAAGCTCATTAGCTCGCAAGGTGAGTTGCCCGAGGTTCAAAAACCGGTTGTTGCCTTGCAGCATCTCCCGACGCCGATGGCCAAAACAGTCTTTGGAAAGGAGCTCCATGTGATGCTCCGTGACCATCAATTGACGGTCATTCCGTGGGATACTCTGGTCGAACAACTCAAAAGCAGTGCACGCGCGACGGCCTCGAGGAATTCGCAGCGGGACAAGTTCGAGGATGTGCTCGGTCCTATCGATGGGTTTCTCATGAGGTATCGACTGATCTCGAAAAGCGGACTCATGAGTGATGGTCGCGTTGCTGCTATGGGGAAAATGGTAGAGCTCGAACGATTCGAGCTTGAACCTACACGCGATGTGATTCGCGAGTCGATCCAAGATAGTTTGGGGGCACAAGGTCGCTTGCGATCCGAGCTGGACTCGTCGAGATCGAGCCACACGACAGTAACCGTCTGGGTCTATCCAGAAAGCTTCGCCGAATTTCGTCAGCTCAAAGAACTTCTCTACAAGGAAGGTTACTTGTGTGCCGCACGACCACTACCGAGAGATATGCGCATCGGTGCATCTCCTCAAGGCTCCAGCAGCACCGCCCAGTAGCCACCCTCAATGTTCAACGGTTGTCCTCAACCGTTTTACATTCAGTAGCACGGGGCTCCGACCCGTAAGCACTTTGACCTACCGGTGCTAGCGTCTGGAACATATTCCTTTTCGTGCGAACCTTCTAGTGTACCAAAACGAACGAAACCACCTCTGACTCCGCATTCGCCCGTAGGGTATGTGAAGCGGCGGGACGCTTCAATACACCGAATCATAATGACACTTGACGCTTCCTTTTCCCCCCTTCGCCCCCAGGGCTTTGGCTGGGGGAGGAGGGGACGGGGGAGGAGGGGGCAAAGCGCGCTGGGCTACTCGATGTTCATTGGTTGTTCTCAGTGTTATCCATTCAGTAGCACGGGGCTCCGACCCGTAAGCACTTCAACCTACCGGTGCTAGCGTCTGGAACTTCTTCCTTGTTGTGCGAACCTTTCGGTGCACAAAAACGAACAAAACACCTTTGATTCCTCATTCGCCCGTAGGGTACGTGCAGCGGTACGACCCCTAAGGTTTCTCCATCATCTTTCAAACTCCCAGCATCGCATCATCGCTCCCATGCTAGCCCTCTGAACCGTGCAATGTACCACCGACATGGGAGCTACTCAGTGTAAAACGGTTGTCCTCAAGCGTTTTCGCCGACTGTCGGTCGGCGTCTTTGGCTGTTGTTAGCCGACAATCGCGAGCGTCGGGCATGGTCAGTACACGGCACAGTGTTCGACGTGTTTGATTTAAATAGATCCCGGACGAATGCTCGCTGTGGGCTAACCTGCTGCCAGACAGTCACGGGTCAGAGCCCCGTGCTACTCAGTGTAAAACGGTTGTCCTCAAGTGTTCTCGCCGACTGTCGGTCGGCGTCTTTGGCTGTTGTTAGCCGACAATAGCGAGCGTCGGGCATGGTCAGTACACGGCACAGCGTTCGACATGTTTGATTTAAATAGATCCCGGACGAATGTTCGCTGTGGGCTAACCTGCTGCCAGACAGTCACGGGTCAGAGCCCCGTGCTACTCAGTGTAAAACGGTTGTCCTCAAGTGTTCTCGCCGACTGTCG